>Ga0209292_1001128_pt1 | contig 33209 bp, 28 predicted proteins | sample GOMGulsemesocosm_2_FD_184634 | JGI IMG/M metagenome (GOLD analysis project Ga0209292, IMG submission 184634) | Methane-oxidizing microbial communities from mesocosms in the Gulf of Mexico - GOM9C Gulf of Mexico (SPAdes) (version 2) | ecosystem: Environmental > Aquatic > Marine > Cold seeps... | reverse complement strand
CTCACCGAAGTCTCGATTGGTTTAGCTAAACATTGGTTAAAGTCTATTAAAAAGGAGTCGGGCAGTAACGCTTATCAAACTTTTGTTGCTTTACAGGATATTGGAGGTATTTCTGAAATCGAACTTGTTGAATGGCGAAAAATAATAGGTTTACGTAACTCATTAGTACATGATTACCTTAATGTAGATAAATCAATTATTAAAACGATAGTAAAAAATGAAAAGTATCAAACGTTAGTTTCATTTTGCGAAAAGGCTGTTGATGCATTACAGCGTGATACAGGTGTATCATAAGTAATCAAAACTATGGATAAATGTTAGACCTCACACCTATAAATACAAATAGAAATAAAGTCAATGAGATGAAGTCAGCATGAAGGTTTTAGTCATAACTGATAGTGCCGAGCTCTCCGTCATCCTGAACTAGTTTCAGAATCTAGGTACTTAGGTTAGTCAATATCTAGTACTAAAGCATTTATACACAGACACTTAAATAAATTCAGCATAACAATAACAAGTCAAACACATAATACAACCCTGTAAAGTCAACATCCTTAAACACCTTCAAAATCTTACTCTATACTCTATTTTACACTGAAAAGGAAATCAGTATGAAGCATCCCTATATTTACATCAAGGCTAATAACAGAGACACGAATTTATACATTGGTGTAACAGTAAGCTATCTCAAAGAGTATACCAACATAAGTTAAAAATCATTTCAGGTTTTACCAGTAAATACAACCAAACAAAATTAGTATATTTTGAATCATTCGAAAAGATGTTCGATGCTATATCTCGTGAAAAGCAACTAAAAAATTGGCGTAGGGATGGAAAAATAATTTAATTGAACAAGTTAACCCCCAATGGCTTGATCTTAGTAAAGATTGGTAATTGTCTATTTAACAACAGTTAATACAACAGTTAATACAACAGTTAATACAACAGTTAATACAACAGTTAACGTCAGCCAGAACTTGTTCAGGATCTCACAGTTAATAGACTAAACACAGATACTGAAATAAATTTAGGATGACGGTAGTTAGACTATAGAAACCAGTAGGTTCCGTCTGTCACTCTTGATTTTCCTACATAGATGTAGGAACAGGCTAAGTCAGTAATCATAAATCTGTGTGTCAGGTTCTAGTGCTTACAGAACAAAAGCAAGAACATACTGAATAATATTAAGCATTAAAATAGAAAAAACTCAACAAGCACAAATAATCTAAAACATAAACTGGAAAACAGCAGAAGGCCAACTACAATATTGACAATGTAAAAAATATGTTAAAAAGGTTTGTGGGATGAACACAATAGTATATGTATACATTTTACAGTCTATGGACGGAAGCTACCATACCGGTTGCTGTGACGAACTTGCAATTGTTCTGGCTAAATATGATAAATACAAAAAGCTACTCGTTGGAAGCAATGTAAATTTACCTGTCAAATTAGTCCACCAACAAAAGTTTAATACTGAACAAGAAGCAAAGGCGATAGAAAGAGAAATAAGAAGGTGGAATAAACGACAAAAACAATTCCTAATCAATAACGACTGGTTGGAAATATCTAAACTCGCTAAGAAGTTCACCTAAACAAATGCAGAAAGCTATATAGCAGTATCTGATGAGTAAAGCTAAATCTAGTTACAGCGATTAAACAACTCGTATTGTCACTTTATCTGTATCTACGGATGTTGGTATTTAATAACAATAAACTAGATTTCAGCATCTCACCCTTAACTCGTTTCAGGATCTAGTTATTAAAGGTTAACTGCAATGTAAATAAAATGTCAAATAGTGTTTTTGGAATGAACACAATAGTCTATGTATACATCTTACAGTCTATGGACGGAACTTACCATACAGGCTGTTGCGAAGAGCTAGCAACTGTTCTGGCCAAATATGATAAATACAAAAAGTTACTAATTGGAATTAATGTCGATTGATTTGTTAAATTAGTCCACCAACAAAAGTTTAGAACAGAACAAGAAGCAAAGGCTATAGAAAGAGAAATCAGACGATGGAATAAAAAGTACCCCTAATTAATAATGACTGGATAGAAATATCAAAACTAGCTAAAAAATTTAACTATCAAATACAGAAAAAGTGACGTATTCGTTGATGAAAACAAAAGTCTACTCGCAACGAATAGGCCCCCTATATACATAACTTGTTCGCACGAATGTGGATAGGTATTAAGGCTTAGCTAGGAATAGCTATTACGTTTCAGAAATTAGTCCTTAAAAGTTCAAAGGTAAATTTTTGAGTACATTAAGTATGGTATTGATGTGTTAAAACTTGAGTGCTTTTACCTCATTTACTGAACTTGTGTTGGTTTGGCGAAATAAATCTGTGATTCACGAACTGATTTATGTGAGTAGAAGTTACCTTTAGTCAAAAATTACTTTTATTTAAACAATCACTGATTTTAGTAGAATATTAAAATAGAGCTATAAACTTATAATTTGGAATTCAAAGTGAATATAAAACCTATCTTCAGTGCAGTAAAATTAGAATAATAAAAAGGTTGTTTTGATAACAACCACCTTGCGATCAGGTTATTCTCTGATTAAAGTACAATCTACAATCTACAATCTACAATCTTTCATAAAAGACAATCGATTAACGAAATTAAGAATAAACAAAGGCTGATAATGAGTGAGCATAAAGAAAGGTACTAGTATTTAGTTTTATCTAAGCATAAGTTAATAATGATTAGTTTTAACTAACCTAAATTATAAGCTAGCTTAGTTTCTACCAAAGCACAAATAAAGGCAATAATTGGATTTAAACTATCCTTTTGTGTCTAAAGTATTTTAGCCATACGTAGCTCTTAGTTGTAAATAAAGAGCTACGTATGAAAAAATAAAAAAATAAATAAATAAATAAATTATAGACTTGTATCTGAATTTAACTTAAAAACTTTATCATACATAGGTAAAATAACATCTGTGCCATAACTACTAAGGTGGTCTCCATCAAAGTACAGAGGAACACCACTAATATCACCATAACAAAAAGTGCTATCACACAAATACGGAATGGGATTCAATATTTTAGCTCCACATCTCTTTACAGCCTCATCTTGCATCTTAATGACAAGTTCTTGACGCTTGGCATACTCAATCAATGTTATTTTAATATTGGTGTTTTTACCACTTAGATGTAATGATTTAAACATAGTTTTAACTATATCTTTACTCATTTCTGGAATTGGCCTTACCAAATAAACAGGATTACTCTGAGTAAATTCACATATGGTGTTAATCATGTGACCCGATAAATTATCACTGTACTCAGAATTTCTCTCAGAAAAAATTCTGTCAACAAATCTGTTTGGAGCAGTTGGTTGAACATTTCCATTATTACTATATAAATTATGAGATGATTTATTAATTATAATAACAGGAATACCTGAATATTTTTTCGCAGATATATCAATCGCATTTGAAACTAGTTTTCCACAGTTATAATCTGGGTTTTTTCCAAATTGATTAACTGAATATAGGCCTTTTATTGTATTACAGCCTGATAGACCCCAATCTAAAACACTCCCTCCGAATTTCATTGCTCTTTTTCCAATACCCGCAATTTGAGCCTGTGCATGGCTGTCTCCAATAACAATTGCCTTTAATGGACCTTTACCGTAAATACAGCTAGGTGAAATGCCATTACGTACTCGACCACAACTTGATTCTCGTGGGTTTTTTATTTGTTGATCCACTACTGTTATTATCTCAGTATTGAAACGAAGAGGGCTGATAACACCATATTTTTTAAATACTACTATGCCTAGTAGGCCCATAATTATCGCAATATATAATGGCTTACATTTCAAATAGCTAATGGTGCTATCAAAAATATTTTTAAACTTAATTTTTTCGACGTATCTATTACTTAAATAACCTAATAATATGGACAATAAAATCCCTGCATACACATAAACCTCATCTAATGAAAAGTAGTAAATAGCGACAACCAACGGCCAATGCCATAAATAGATTGAATACGACCAAACTCCAATTTTTTGGAAAACGATATTACTTGTAATAAAACTATCATCTCGCTGAGCCTGTATAATCAGGAATGAACCTAATACAGGAAAGATAGCTAAATAACCTGGCCAAGGGCTTTCTTTTGAGATTAAAAAATAAGAAGTAAATATTAACGATAAACCTACCCATTCTACTACTTTTTTACCCTTTTCATTCAAAGTCATAGGATAGAGGTATGCAATGCCGCCTAGCATCATTTCCCACGCTCTTGTAGGCAAAAGATAATAAGAAAGATTAGGCCACTTATAGGTTATTATTACACAATAAATGAAACCTAATACTGTCCCAAATAAAACAGTGATTTTCATTGATTTTAAGGACATAATTTTTCGCATAGCTACAAGGACTAATGGATAGATTACATAAAATTGCCATTCGGCAGATAATGACCAAGTATGTAAAAGCCACTTTTCGTGTGCAGCTGCATCAAAATAGCCTAACTCTTTCCAATAAAGAATATTAGATAAAAATCCCATACTGCCAGCAACGTGCTTACCTAATGACCTATAATCTAAAGGAGAGAGGTAGAACCAACCAAAGAGTAATAGAACAAAACAAAGAACACCTAATGCTGGGATGATCCTATTTGCACGAGCAACATAAAAATTTAAGATAGAAAAGTTTCTTTTATCTAATCCTCTGAATATTATTCCTGTCATTAAAAAACCAGAAATAACAAAAAACACGTCAACACCTGCAAAACCGCCAGGCATCCAACTTGCATTAAAATGAAATAGTACTACGGCTATTACAGCAACAGCCCTTAGTCCATTTATATCTTTTCTGAATTGCAAAATACCGCACTCAATAAATTATAATCTAGGGGGCATTTTATAGTAATAGTAAGGCAAGACAAGAAAATTTATTTCCTATACATAAGGAAATGTCTGTTAATTTTTTATATCGGTTGTTGATGATGAGAACTATGTCATCACATTTTTAATGTTTAAACTTGAAAATAAAGTACTTCAAATAGAGCATTAATAATCGTTAGTTAGATTAGGTATTATAATTTTTAGAAGCATACCTTTTCGGCACGATACTTTTAAATTACAAAAGCACTTGAATACCAAAATAATTAAACAATCTTATCTTATATTAGATTGATTACTTACCGATATTAAAAATTTAAAATGGACCCTATGAGAAGTCGCACTAGATGAGCATAGTGAAAAATCAGATTATTTATGAGGCATTAATTAATTTGGGGAAAGTGGAAAAGCTAAAAGTATTTACTTAAGTGGTTGATGAGTTAGGTGGTTCAGTGGAAGTGCGAAATAATAGAGAGTAATAAAACACTAATAGCGGTAATGAAATTCTAGATTGACGCGCTAAATTTAAAGTGAGAAGGTTCTCTAGAAGTCCACTAAACTAAAGTAAACTTTAGTTATTAACAAAGTAAGCACAATTAACCATTCACCTACCTTTACACTACATTAGTAAATAAAGTATACTTTGCCCGTTTTGGAAGATAAACAACTTGAAATTAGATAAAATGAAATAATGGAATCCCCTTAGTGCCGGATAAATCAGAACGTCAACAAAATAACAACCAGAATATGCATGGCACATTTTCCAATGAAGCTGTATTGCTCTCTCAGCAAATGTCGCAACAACTACCATTAGAAAATAACGATGATGAAATAGACCTAGCAGTGCTTTGGCGTGCGATTTGGGCGGGAAAATATGTAATTATAGCTATTTCGTTCGTTTTTTCAGTGGCTTCTATCTCCTTTGCTTTGTCAAAGCCAAATGTATACAAAGCCTCGGTATTACTTTCTCCCGCTTCAAGCGAAGGTTCAGGCGGATTGGGAGCTATTGGCAGCCAATTGGGGGGATTAGCCAGTCTTGCCGGAGTTAGTTTAGGTGGTGGTGGTACCGACAAGACAACCCTAGCAATAGAAATTCTAAAGTCTCGTGCTTTTCTTGAAAGGTATATTAATAAGCATGAATTATTAGTTCCATTAATGGCTGCTAAAAAATGGGACAGTGTAGAAAACATACTGATTTTTGATGACGAAATTTACGACCAAAATACAGGGGAGTGGTTAATAGCTAACAATGCAGTACCGTCAGATTGGGAAGCATATCAAAAACTACTTAAATTAGTTACTACAACACAAGATAAAATAACATCACTAGTAACAATAAATATTGAATTCTATTCACCAGAAATTGCTAAACAATGGTTAATTTGGTTAGTTGCCGATGTGAACAACTTTATGCGAGAAAAAGATGAAAAAGAAGCATCTGCCTCAATTAATTACTTGACCAACCAACTAGAGAAAACAGAAGTAAGCGCAATGGAAGCAGTCTTTTATCAATTGATAGAAGAGCAAACGAAGAACATGATGCTAACCAAAGTTTCTGCAGAGTATGTACTGAAAACTGTTGATCCTGCGCAAGTTCCAGAGAAAAAATCTGGCCCTAAACGTGCCATAATTGTAGTACTAGGCACTGTTTTTGGTGGTGTATTATCTGTGCTTGTCGTTTTAATTAGATACTTTACAAATAGTAATAAGTCGACTAAAACTAAGGAAGATATTTTAGCATAGCGCTAAATGGAGCATTATAATGGAAGTGTTGATTTCAGTCTGTACAGCTTTTTTCTTTGCTTTTGCAGCAATTAAGTTTTTTAAACCTGTAGCCATAGAAGTTGGCTTAGTAGATAAGCCAAGTGAAAGAAAGTTGCACGCAGGACATATTCCACTTATCGGTGGTATCTCTATTTTTATTGCTGTGCTCATGGCTAGTCTTTTATGGTTACCTAATACCCTCGAATTACGTATGTACCTTATAGCATCTGCGATGATGGTCTTTATAGGTGCTCTTGACGATAAGTTTGACTTAAAAGTACGGATTAGAATTATCGGGCAACTAATTGTTGCCAGCTTGATGATATACGGCGTCGGTGGTTATATTTCAAATTTAGGTGATTTATTCGGATTAGGCGATGTATTGTTAGGGCCTGTAGGTATTATATTTACTTATGTCGGTATTATTGTTGTTATTAACGCGTTTAATATGGTTGACGGTATTGATGGATTGATTGGTAGTTTAAGTATCAATACATTCGCTTCCATTGCGATATTGTTTATTATGAGCGGTCAAATTAACTATTTAAGTTATCCATTAATTCTAGCCACTGCTACGGTTCCCTATTTAATTTTCAATCTCGGTTTAAATAAAAACGCAAAGAAAATTTTCATGGGTGACGCCGGTAGTATGTTCATTGGGTTAAGCGTTATTTGGTTACTAACCATGGGTACTCAAAACGAAAATGCCTCATTCCGCCCTGTAACTGCTTTATGGATTTGCGCTGTACCATTAATGGATATATTAGCAATAGTAGTACGTCGTTATAAAAATGGTAAATCACCTTTCAAACCAGATAGAGATCATCTTCATCATATACTTCAGCGCGTTGGTTATAACAGTCGCCAAGTGTTAGTTATCATCTCCACATTTGCAATGGGCATGTCGGCTATTGGTTTGGCTGGAGAATATTTTAAAGTACCAGATGTAATTATGCTTACTGGCTTTATTTTTATGTTTGTATTTTATGTATTATTAATCAGAAAAATAACCCAATTTGAACGAACTAAAGAAAAATAAATTTTAAATAACTTATCTCGTTCTCTGAACTTTTACATGATTTTAACAAGAATATAGGGCATAGATTAAATATAATTTATTTTGGGTTGTTTACTGTGAACACTAGTGGTGATTTTTTATAATCAGTTCCGCTTTAATTATTGTTTTAAATTATAAATACAAAACATATCGTTTTCGTAAAGCTAATGTAGTGAATATATCGACGTAACAATATGTAAATGGCTAAGCCCTTATCATTAAGGGCTTTTTTAATAAATTTAATTTGTTGAGTACATTAGAATGTGTCTCAATAACAACAGTTTTTGTCTTCGGGCAATTATATGACAGAGTCTAAATGTGGAATGATACCTACATTTAAACGATTTAACATTGTATAGCAGGTTATATGAGTTTGAAAATTTTAGTGACTGGAGGGGCCGGCTTTATTGGTTCTGCTGTAATCCGTTACATTATAAAGAATACCACTGACAAAGTATTGAACGTTGATAAGCTTACTTATGCAGGGAATTTGGAATCTCTAACGAGTGTTTCATCTAACGAACGTTATCGTTTTGAAAAGGTTGATATTTGTGAACAAGATGAGCTAGAACGTGTGTTTGAAGAGTTTTCCCCTGACATAGTCATGCATTTGGCGGCAGAGAGTCACGTAGACCGTTCAATAGATGGTCCAAAAGAGTTCATAGAAACTAATATAATTGGTACATATACTTTACTTGAGGTAGCCCGTAAATATTGGCTATCTTTAACTCAAAATAAAAAACCATTATTTCGCTTTCATCATATATCCACCGATGAAGTATATGGTGATTTAAAAGGTACAGACGATTTATTTACCGAAGAAACATCGTATTCTCCGAGTAGCCCATATTCGTCTTCAAAAGCTGCAAGTGACCATCTTGTTCGAGCATGGTTAAGAACTTATGGTTTGCCAACAGTTGTGACGAACTGTTCAAATAATTATGGTCCTTTTCATTTTCCCGAGAAATTAATTCCATTAATGGTATTAAATGCTTTAGAAGGGAAAGCATTACCGATCTACGGTAATGGACTACAAATTCGTGACTGGCTTTATGTGGAAGATCATGCCCGCGCACTTTACCTTGTAGCCACCAAGGGCAGTGTTGGAGACACATATAACATAGGTGGACATAATGAGAAAGCTAATGTTGATGTAGTAAAAACTATCTGTAGCATATTAGAAGAACTCCAACCAGATAATCCACATTCAAAGATAAATGGCGATAAATGTGGTTTCTCAAGCTTAATTACTTATGTTGATGATCGTCCTGGGCACGACGTACGATATGCTATTGATGCATCGAAAATTGAACGTGAACTTGGTTGGATACCGGAAGAGACTTTTGAGTCGGGCATAAGAAAGACCATACAATGGTATTTAAACAATGAAAGATGGTGGAGTCATGTATTAGATGGTTCATATGCCGGTCAAAGATTAGGAATTGAGGATAAATAAATGAAAGGTATCGTTTTAGCAGGTGGTTCGGGGACAAGACTTTATCCAATTACTCAAGGTGTTTCAAAACAACTATTACCAATTTATGATAAACCGATGATATTCTATCCTTTGTCAGTCCTAATGCTAGCAGGGATAAAAGATATACTTCTAATATCAACCCCTGAGGATATAAACGGATTTAAGCGTTTATTAAATGATGGTTCTCAGTTCGGCATTAATATTACTTATGCAATACAGCCAAGCCCTGATGGACTGGCGCAAGCATTCATTATTGGTGAAAGTTTTATCGGTGATGATAACGTTTGTTTAGTATTAGGGGATAATATATTTTATGGTCAAGGTTTCTCACCAAAATTGATAAATTCCGCAGAGAAAAATAAGGGAGCGACAGTGTTCGGTTATGAAGTGAAAGATCCTGAACGTTTTGGTGTTGTTGAGTTTGATGAAAACTATAAAGCTATCTCTATAGAGGAAAAACCTGAATTCCCTAAATCTAATAATGCAGTCACAGGTTTATATTTTTATGATAATGACGTCGTTGATATTGCAAAGTCTATTAAGCCATCTCCTCGTGGCGAATTAGAGATAACCTGTGTAAATAATGTGTATCTACAACGAGGGGACTTACATGTTGAAGAGCTTGGTAGAGGTTTTGCTTGGTTAGATACAGGCACTCACGACTCTCTGTTAGAAGCTTCACAATTCGTACAAACAATTGAACATCGACAAGGTTATAAAGTAGCATGCTTAGAAGAGATTGCTTTTAATAATGGTTGGATAGACGAAAAGCAATTACAGAGCCAAGCAAATAAGCTTATTAAAACCAGTTATGGAAAATATTTGAATTCTTTAATTGAGAAAAAAAGTGTATAGCAAATTTACAGAAATTGATCTTAATTCGATTGATGATGAAAGGGGCAAGCTTTTTTCATTTGAATCAATGAAGAACATCCCATTTGAGTTGAAAAGAGTTTACATATTAACATCAAGTAACCAGGGTTACTCTAGAGGATTTCATGCACATAAAAAACTCAAACAATTGATTTTTTGCCCAACAGGGAGTTGTGATTTTGTAGTCGAGGATTTATCCAAGAAAAAAACTATTCATTTAAACTCACCAAATAAAGGCTTGCTAATTGAAGGTGTTGTTTGGAGAGAAATGCATAATATATCTTCCGATTGCTCTATAGTCGTATTCGCTGATGAGTATTATGATGAAGACGATTATATTCGCGACTACAATGATTTTTTAAAAATTTTAGGAGAAAGGAATGAAAAAAAGTAAAAAACTGATAATTGTTGGTGCTGGAGAATTTGCAGCAATCGCATATGAATATTTTACATATGATTCAGAGTATGAGGTCGTTGCCTTCTCGGTTGATAAAGAGTACATAAAGCAAGACGAGCTATACTCAGTCCCTGTAATTCCTCTTGATGATTTAGAGTCAAAATACAACCCAAGTGAATTTGAAGCGTTTGTTGCTATTCCTGCATCAAAATTGAATCAAACAAGAACCGACTTTTATCACAAAATGAAAGCTAAAGGATATACCTTAGCAACTTACATCAGCAGCAAGGCTTTTTTTTGGCGGAATGCTACCATTGGTGATAATTGTTTTGTTTTTGAAAATAACACTATCCAACCTTTTGTTAAAATAGGTAATAATGTGGTTCTTTGGAGTGGCAACCATGTTGGCCATCAAACGATAATTCGTGACAATGTCTTTGTGTCATCACACGTTGTTATTTCGGGGTACTGCGACATTGGAGAAAATTGTTTTTTAGGTGTTAACTCAACGTTTAATGATAATACTTCTATCCCGAAATTTTCTATTTTAGCTTCAGGAAGTCTTGTTAATAAAAAACTCAAAGAAGAAGAAAAAATTTATATCGGCTCGCCAGCAAAGCCTCTCCCCAAAAGATCAGCACTGGCAGTGGAGCTATAAGACAGTGAAATGGAAGAAACTTGGTCAAGTCTTTAAGCAAACAGCTTCATCTTCTTGGATTAATGATAGCGCATTAACCCCAACACCATTTTTAATATCTCCTGATGTCATAAGAGTCTATGCAGGTTTTAGAGATAATCTCGGAGTTTCAAGAATTGGATTTGTTGATGTTGCAGCCGATAATCCAGCAAACATTTTAAATGTATCCAATGAACCTTGTCTAGATATTGGCGAAGATGGTTGTTTTGATGATAATGGTGTTATTTTAGGAGATGTTGTTAAATTCGGTAATGAGATTCGTATGTATTATGTGGGCTTTCAACTTGTTAAAAAAGTTAAGTTTTTAGCTTATACCGGCTTAGCAATAAGTACCGATAACGGAATTAGCTTTCAGAGAGTATCTAAAACTCCGGTATTAGATAGGACAGATTCAGGAGTAACTATAAACGCAATACATTCAATTATTTTTGAAAATGGGTTATGGCGAACATGGTATGCAGCTGGATCTGACTGGCAAGAAATTAAAGGGCAGCAATATCCAAAATACAATATTTGGTACACTGAGTCTGAAAATGGTATTGATTTTGATTTGAAGTCAAGTAATACCCTATGTATTGATAATCAACAAGACGAGTATCGAATAGGTCGCCCCTCTGTATTTAAAGTGAAAGACAAATATTTTATGTTTTATACAAAAGGATCTACTTCCGGCCATGATTATTTCCCCGGAGTTGCAACTTCACCTGATGGGATTCACTGGACTAGAGAGGATAGTGAACTTGGATTATTCTTATCCCAATCGGGTTTTGATTCTGAGCATTTATGCTACCCTCGAATAATTGACACAGGTCGAAAAGTGTATTGTTTTTATAATGGAAACAATATGGGAAAAGAAGGTTTTGGTGTGGCGGAGTTAATTCAATGGTAGAAATTGTCAAATATCAAGAGTCTAATAAAAAAGAGTGGGATGAGTTTTGTAAAAACTCTAAAAATTCAACTTTTTTATTTCAACGTGATTACATGGAATACCATAAAGAAGTATTCGAAGACGCTTCTGTATTAGTTTTGAATAAAGGTAAAATTGTTGCTCTATTTCCTTGTTCAAAGGATAAAGATAAAATCATCTCTCATGGTGGGCTAACTTATGGAGGTTTGATTACTAAACCTGATATGAGAACACCATTCTTTCTGGATATTTTTGAAAATTTACTTTCGTATTTTTCAGCATTACTCTACAGTAGTTTTATAGTGAAACCTCTACCAAGTATTTTTTCCAAGATGCCAGCTCAAGAGCTTGAATATGCGCTCTTTTTGAAGAATGCTAAACTTATTAAACGTGAACTTTCAACTGTTATTCATTTTTCAGAGCGTGGGAAATTGTCTAAAGGACGAAAATGGATTATCAATAAGGCCAAAAGATCTGATATCAGGGTAAGTGAAAGCGAAGATTTCAAGCGTTTCTTAGTACTACAAAATACCGTGCTCGAAAAACATGAAGCTTTAGCTGTTCACCAAGCTCATGAACTAGAGTATCTACGTGAAAAATTCCCTAAAAATATAAAGCTAATTTTTGCAGAATCTAGTTCTAATGAATTGCTGGCAGCCGCATTACTGTTTGTTTTTGACAATGTCGTTCATACCCAATACTTAGCTACATCAGAGCAAGGAAAAGAAGTAGGGGCGCTCGATCTTCTAATTGAAAGTAAAATACAAGATTATAAAGATCAGAAACAAGAATTTTTCAACTTTGGCATCTCTACAACTGATCGAGGCTACAATTTTAATGAAGGGTTGTGTCAGCAAAAAGAAAGTTTTGGTGGTTCGGCGATTGTTATTGATACTTATGAGATAAAACTGACGTGATTGAATTTTTAAATTTAAAAAAAATTAATGATAAATACCGAAATGATATGATAAACGCTTTGGTTGATGTTGTTGACTCTGGCTGGTATATCAATGGATTACAAGTAGGTGAGTTTGAAAAGGAATTTTCTGCTTTTTGCAATACTGATTTTACTGTAGGTGTGGGGAATGGTCTTGATGCCTTGCAGTTAATACTTCGTGCTTATGATATTGGTGAATATGATGAAGTTATCGTACCGTCAAACACCTTTATAGCAACTTGGTTAGCCGTTACATATTCTGGAGCAACACCCGTTCCTGTGGAACCTTGCCAATATAATCATAATATAGATGTATCTTTGATTGAAGCCTCTATTACCAGCAAAACTAAAGCTATAATTGCCGTTCACCTTTATGGGCAACCTGCAAATATGGATGCCATTAATGATATAGGCAAAAAGTACAACTTAAAGATAATAGAAGATGCCGCTCAAGCTCATGGTGCCCTTTATAAAGGGAGAAAAGTTGGTTCTTTAGGAGATGTAGCCGCTTTTAGTTTCTACCCAGGTAAAAACTTAGGTGCGCTTGGTGATGGCGGGGCAATCACTACCGATGATGCCGAGTTAGCTGATCGTATTAAAATGTTAAGTAATTATGGCTCTAAAGAGCGTTACAAGCATGAACTACAAGGAGTAAATAGTCGTTTAGATGAGATTCAAGCAGCTATATTGCGTGTAAAGCTAAAAGATATAGATAATATTAATGAGCTAAGGCGTAGCCAGGCTAATTTTTACAGAGAAAAGCTTAATAACTCTCAATTAGTACTTCCCAAAGTACTCGAAGATGCAAATCCTGTTTGGCACTTATTCGTAATTCGAGTGAAAAATCGTTCAGATTTACAAGAAGTATTACAAAAAAATCAAATTCAAACGCTTATCCATTATCCGTGTGCCCCACATGAACAGAAAGCTTATAGTGAGCAATTTCAAAACAGAGAATTTCCTATTGCCACTATGTTACAGGATGAAGTACTCAGTTTGCCCATTGGGCCGCATTTAACCCAAGCCGAGTTGAGTAAGATAGTTGAAGTAATTAATGATAGTCAACTTAATGTAGATTATACCTAAGTCAAAATATATGGTTCATTAGATGTCGGAAATAAAAATTGCAGCCTGTAATCCAATAGGTTCATTAAAACAATTTGGTTATCAGTATATTTGGCGTGAAACATTAGCATTACAAGCCAAAGTTTTTGATAAAGTATACCTATATGTAACAACAAGAGAAAATGTGAATCTTGATGTTCAAATTGATAATGTGGAAGTCATAGTTGATGATAACGTACTATTTGAACTCGATGAGCATGGCAATGAAATATTTGATATATATAAAATATACTCAGCCTATAATAGATCACGTATACGAGCTGCTGAAGACGGAGTTGACTTCGTTTTTAATATGGCTATAAATATGTACGTTAACTATGACAATGCACCAAAAATGCGTGATTTTTGTAATCAATTGAAAATTGAAAAAAAACCTTTTGGTTATGCAGCTAAAGCTTTTCAGTTATACGACAAAATTTGTTTTCCAAACACTTTGAACCCTATGATTATAAATATTGAACTTGAAAATAGAGCTAAATTAGAAATAGATCTTATTGAATGTGACGGTATTAGGAATGGTTGGGTGGGGGGGCATCACAAAAATTATCCCTTCTATATTACTGATGTTTATGGTGTAGAAACCTTTGAAGATCTTGAAGATAAATTTAATTGGTACGTTAAAGGATATATGGAACAATGGCAAAACAAGGTTGTTAAATATAACAAAAATTTAGAAATTGATAAATTTACAAAAAAACTTGGTAAAATTGCAATTAATACTGATTACAAAGATAGCGGTGAAGCTAGCACTATATTTTCGAATATTAAAAAAGATTCTTTAGTTAGATCAATACCATTTAATCCCTCCTCTGAATGTTTTTTGATATTCAAAGGCTGGGTTATGAAGGTCTTTAGGAAAGTAGGTATTTTAAAACTTCTTGGAAATAGGTAAATGCATTGATTAACAAGTTGTTTAAAAAAAGTTTTATATCAAGTCTACTCTTCAGCTATAGCAGTCAAGGGATCATAATTCTTGCTGGTTTTCTACAGTTGTACCTAATTAATCGCTTTTTTGGTATTGAAGTCTTCGGTCAATTTTCAATTATCGTTGCTACTATTGGTATTTTTTCTTCGATTGTTACTGCCCGCAGTTCAGAAGCTGTAACTCGTTTTTTAAAAAGAGAGGAACTTAATGCTAATTGGGGTAATGCTAAATTAACAGTAATTATTGGGTTAGTAATTGATATAGTGACTGCTTTGCTATTGCTTTTGTTATCATATCTCGTCTCTAGCTGGTTTGCAGAATTATTTCTGAAAAATTCGGCTTTAGATTTAGAATTATTTCTTTATGCTTTTGTTGTTTTTTTTGGTTTTTTAAAAGGAACCTGTATGGGTTTTTTTCAAGCGAAAGAACAATTCATTACAATTAATATGTTTAATGCTCTAGGGGCGGTTTTTAATATTGTAGCCATCTCTATAGCCCTTCTCTTTTTTGAACATAGCCTTAAAATACTTATATTAGCATTTGTTATTTCTAGTGGCATTTCTTTTTTCTTAACTTTTATCATTTTCTACAACCGATTCATCACACAATTTAGTCGATCCCCTCTCGTATTTAATACATTGCTAATGAAGGAATATTGGAGTTTTAATGTGAAAACCTTTTTCTCAAGTAGCTTAAAGGCTGGAAATCAAAATGTAGAAAATCTGATCTTAGGATTTTTTGTAAATGCTGAATCTGTTGGAATCTATCAAACTATTAAAAAAACGCTAGGTCCCATTGCAATCGCTGTTCAGCCGTTGTCAATGTTGATTTATCCGAAGATGATTGAATTAGTTGAGAAGAAGGAATTTAATAAACTGCAGCTTATTATTAGGAAAATAAGTTTGGTTGTCGGGATATGTGCATTAATTTTTGGTGTTATTATAGGTAGTTCATTAAGCATCATATTTGAACTGATGGATGTTGTTTATGAGCCTGAATATTTAAGCTATTTTATTATTATTTTTGCAGCATCCTTAATAGCATCTTTATTATGGTGGGTACGTATTTTTTCGAACGCTGTGAATCCTATTTATTCGGTATATCTAAATTTGATAGCTACTTTTTTTCAACTGATTATAACAAGCATTTTGACATTTTTTTACGGCTTATATGGGATGCTTTTTGCGCTACTTTTATTACAAATTATATTAGGGTGCTGTTCGACATACATAGGAAAACGCGGTGTCTTTAAAAATATATAATAGAGTAACTATTTTTGTAAATTACCTCAGGGTCAATAAATTACAATTGCTCGGTGCTACTGTTGGGAAGCAAGTTCGAACATTCGGACGTTTTACTGCCATGAATGCTAAATATTTACAAATCGGAGATCGAGTTGTTATCGGCTCTGATGTACGTATATCAACAAATGTGCCAATACATACTAGTAAGTTGAATATAGAACAATCACGAAGTGAACATGTACAAGAGCCTATTAGAATTGGAAATAATGTTTGGAATGCCAGTTCGTGTGTAATCTCTACAGGAGTAACTATTGGTGATAATTCTATAATCGCTGCAGGTGCTGTTGTGATTGATGATGTACCAGGAAATTCGATAGCTGCGGGTATATCTGCAAAAGAAATTTCAAAATTGAGAATGTAACATGAAAAACCAAAAAATTAGCTATTCATCTCTTGATGGACTTAGAATATTCCACAATAAGATAATCCCCTATTTATTTACAATCGTTATTGTATTTTTGTTTCTTAGTGTCAGCGAATACCTAGAAGAAAAAGACTTAATCAACACGGTTACAAATGGAATTGTTTTTGATCACAAAAACCTTCATAACTCTGTTGTCAAAACTCGAAATATACTTTTAGATAAATATATTCAAGAACCGAAATCTCAAGAACAATTAAACCTATGGATGAATACACGTGGAATTTTACGGCAAAGTTCAGCAGAAACCTTAAGTGGTAAAATAACCCGTTGCGGAGAGAACTCCAGGTTGATGATAAATGTTTTTCGAAACTTAGGAATAAAAGCTAAACGGCTTTATTTTTATGGGGATTTTGGTACTTCTCATGTTTTATTTGAGTACTACCATGAAAAAGAAGATAAGTGGTATGTGATGAATAGTTTTAATGATCAAACCGATTTTAAATTTTTAAATTTTGTTGTTGACAACAATAAAATCACCAAAGAGCAGTTGTTCAAGCAATACAGTGTTAAAGATACAATTTATTATGAATCTAGTAACTTGAATTTTCAGCTAAAGAATATTGTTGGAACAAATACAAAAGTGCCTTATTTTCTTTCTTACCTAATGGATGATATTTACTTATTAAAAATAATCGCATTGTTTTGTACTTTCCTATTTTTGCTGATTATTAATTTATTTATTCAAAGAATATATAAATGAATCGGTTCAAGCATATAGACTCTTTAAGAGGATTAGCTATCTTGATGGTAATGGCTACTCACCTAGGCCCAGCATTACAAGAAACTTCAACTTTCTTGACTGCGTATGGTCGAATGGGGGTTCAACTATTCTTTGTTGTTTCTGCATTAACTCTATGTATATCCATGCAAAATAGAATTAATGAGCAATTTTACATAGGTAACTTTTTCATCCGTCGCTATTTTAGAATCGCTCCTATGTATATTTTAGGTGTGTTGATTTATTCTCCTTTGATTGTTAATTATTTTCCTGAAATAAAGTCGAGTGTTTTTGATTATTTATCACATATATTTTTGCTGCATGGTTTTACATATAATGCGTTTAAGACGATTGTTCCAGGGGGATGGTCGATAGGTGTAGAGTTTATATTTTATTTGTTGTTTCCTATAATATTTCTATTTTTGAGAAAAGAATCTTCGAAATTTAAATATCAATCTTTATTAATTATGTTTATTTGTGCTAGTTTTGTTCAAAACCTATATTTTCAATTGTATGAGCCTAATTATTCAAGCGTGTGGAAATATGGTTATTGGTCGCCTATTAACCAATTACCTGTTTTCATGGTTGGTGTTCTGCTTTATCGGCATGTATGCATTGAGATGTTGGAATATACCCTTTTAAAATGTACTTCTCGTTTTATAGTACTAACATTTTCAACCATGGTGGTCTGGCAATTACAATTTCCATTCTATGTAGCTCTAGTCCCATTATTATCTGCTTTTTCATTTTACTATCTTTACTTTATATTTAAGTTAATTCCATGGTTAAATATTCGTTTATTACAACGAATAGGCCAGTTATCCTTTTCTATGTACATATTACATTTTTTAAGTTTAATGATTTTAATTAACTTAAACAGCCTCGACTTTCTGAGAGGATTGGGAATTATTTCTTTTCTAATCTATTTTACCTTTCTAACCTGCTTAACGATGATATTAAGTATTCTCACTGAGAAACTTATTGAACTTAAATTTGTTTCAATCGCTAAAAACATTATTATTCGTCGTGAAAATACTTATTTATTATCTATTAAAGATAATAAATAATATTGATCATTATATTAGGTTAAGTTCTATCGACTTTTGAGAAAGATTTTGAAAATATTACATATATTAAACTCCGATTTTGCATCCCCTGTTACTATGGGATACCGCTCGTACCAAATAGTTAAACATAGTGAAGACAATATTCATGTGTTTTGTCGCTCTGATCAGAGTGATCTAACCGGTGTCGCTATTATTGCTTACCCGTTTGCAAGGTTCTATAGCAGACTAACTCAGCTGTTTCTAAAAACACTTGGTCAGACGTTTATTTATAATAATTTAAGAAAATTTGAGTTGTTTCTCTTTAATTTTAGAGCAAAGAAATTTATCAGAAAAGTTGATATAGTCCATTTCTTTTATCATGATGAAGAGTTAATAACTTATGCTAATAAGCTAGGTAAAAAAGTTGTTATTGAAGCATTCTCTCATCCTGCTTACTTAAAAAAAATGAGAAAAGACGGTATACAATTTGATTCATCAAATGAAGCATCTGACGATCACAGTATTCCATGTTATGAAAAAAGTGATTTAATTATATCTCCTTCCCCCTGGGTTTCTATGAACTTGACATATGCGGGCTTGCCCGATAAAAAAATAGATATGATCAAATATGGAGTAACACCACAACCCGATAGAGAAGCTATTAACAATAATAAGTTGAGAATTATATTTGCAGGTGGTTTAAAGCGTACTAAAGGTGTTATTGAATTAATTACAGCTATATCGGAATTAGATAGTGATAAAGTCGAATTATTCATATTCGGCCGCATGCACAAAAATATAGCCAGTCAAGTTAAGTCAATACTTACCAATAGCAGTAATATTTACTTAAAGGGTTTTAGTAATAACATTCTTGATGAATACAAAAAAGCTGATTTATATGTTTATCCGTCATATTTCGAAGGTTCTTCTAAAACAGTCTTTGAAGCGATGAGTTGTGGGTTACCTGTTATCACTACATTTAATGCAGGCAGCATCGTAATAGATAAAGTAGATGGTTACATAGTGCCTATCAATAATTCTGCAATAATTAAAGAAAAAATTAATGAGTTGCTACAAAAACCAGATGTTTTAAAAGAAATGAGCAAGTCGGCTCAAATAAACTCCAGAAAATACACTTGGCAGCGCTATGCTCTATCGGTAAACGAAAAATATAAAGAGATACAACTTTGAAACTAAAATATATTGTTAATGCAAATTTGAATGGTAATTTCGCTCGTTCAGTCCAAATTAACTCCAATACGGCAGAGTTCTCTAATTTGCTCAAGGATGATTTTGAGTGTGTTGCTGTCGGCGATGTTAGCAGTAATTATAAAAATATTTGGGTAAACGAAATTGCTCAAGAAAGCTCAATACTAAGAAAAATATTATTCCATTTTCAAATAATAAAAAGTATCAGAGATTCAGATATTGTTTATTCAAGAAACTTATCTGTATTATGGTTAGCTAATTTCTTTGGGAAAAAAGTGGTTTGGGAAATTCATGATGCTATTAATGGCTCTAACAAAAAAATATTTGCTAAACTAAAAAAAAATATTAAAGTTGTTTCTATTTCGGGGGCGTTGAAAAAATACTTACTAGAAACATTCGATATAAAACCTGAAGATATTCTAGTCGCTCATGATGGTGTATTTATGGATAAATATGACCTTATACGAGAAAGGCCCAAAAAGGAAATTCGCGAAGAATTAGGGTTACCAATAGATAAAAATATTATCATGCATACTGGGAGTCTATTTTCAGGGCGTGGTGCTGAGCTTTTTGATGTGGTTGTTAGAAACTTTCCAGAACTATATTTTGTTCAAGTAGGTGGGAAACCCGCTGATATCGAATACTGGAAAAACCACTATCGTACAACGAAAAATATTCTATTTGTTGGTCATCAAAATAATGAGCAATTGATAAAATTTCAAATGTCTGCTGATGTAATGTTTCTGCCAATGACTAAAGCTTCATCTATTTGGTGGTGCACATCGCCAATGAAACTATTTGAATATATGGCTACAGGAAATGTGATTTGTTCAAGTAACATTGGGTCTTTGTGCGAGGTAATAAATAGTGAGAACTCAATTCAGTTTGATCCAGAAAACGAAAAAAGTATTATCGATGCTATTCAAGTTTATTTAAATGATCCTACCAATGCATTGAAAATTGCGGATCAGAGTTTAGATGATGTTAGAAAAGATTACAGTTGGGAAAAACGAATTTCTGATATTTGTGACTTTATTTTATAATGTTTACTTTTCCAATGGTTATATTTTTTCTATTCATCTGTATTCAACTTACTAACGTTCATGTAGTTAAATTTGTTAAAGACAATACGATTAATCATGCGTTTATTGTATTTGGTATCGTCACTATTTCGATACAATTCATATTATATATAAATGTTATTGATAACTCTTATAGTGACGATTTACTTCAATACCGTTCTTGGTATGACAGAATGGCAAGAATAGGTGATATATCCAACATAAAACTTGATGATAAGGACCCTGGTTTTTCCATATTATTATATTTTATGTCGTATATAACAGACTCTTTTGACGAATTTTTATTGATTCTATCAATTTATATTCTCGGGTTTAACATCTTTATTGTAAAAGGGCTAGTGGCAAGAAACAACTTGGTTAAACACCAACTATATGTGTTGTTTTTTTTACTAACCATAATATTATTTAACAGAATAGTCTTAGGCCATTATACAAATACCATCAGGTCCTTCATCGCTTCATCGATTTTAATATGTATCTATATAAAATATTTGGACAGAAGGTATTTTTTAATTTTGTTAATACCTGCTGTTTTTTTAATACATAAATATCAATTCTTATTGTTCTTTGTACTCATATTAATAAGCCGGTTTGTACCCGTAAAGTTATTACTAATTTCAGCTGTAATTGGGATAGTTAATTTACCATTTGGATTATTCGAAAAGATATTAACCGATTATATTTTTGAGTATATCGATGTATTTAAAGCAATATACTCAAGTCGTATTTTGACTGAAGAAATGCGCTTTACGTGGTCAAGAAAATTACAAGTTATCTCGTTACTCATTATACCCTTAATTTATGTAATGAGAGCGACTACTAAGGATTGGTGCTTTTTAGATATAGTTAGTGTGATAGATCAAAAATTACTTAAACTTGTTATCGCAACATCTGTGATCTTTTTATTCCTTGCTGATGTACTTCCTGTATCGGAAAGGCTTTTAATCTTTATTTTTCCTTTGCTTTACCTATATTTAATAAAATATTGTAGATCTAATGTTGTATATGGGTATACCCTGTTGTCGGTTTTACTTGGGGGGGTGGCTATTTTTAGAAATATTAATGACCTTGTCGTATAAATATAAAAAGTAACTTATTTAAATTGCTAAAAAGAAGATAAAAATTGAATATACTCGCATTTTCTAAAAATTTAACATACGGAGTTGGCGGTGCCGAACGCAGTTTGTTAGAAGAACTAAAAAAACTATCTACAATTGATAATGTAACAATATCGTCAGTAAGTGATGTCAAAGCTTTCAATGCAGAAAATCTTCAATTGAATTTTCCTGAGTCATTTAATTTCCTGAGTCTTAAGCCTCGTTTATTAACTCAACGTTTTTTTTATAATGAGTATTTAATAAATAGAAGTAGAATTGTCCAACATATTAAAAATGATTGCTCTAATTTTGATGAGCTTTGGGCACAAAATATTTGGGCGCCTGCAGCTATCAATGCTTTTGATAAGAAGACAATATATTTTGCAAGAGATGAGAGTTTTCTAAACATTCGACCTAATTATTTTGATGGGTTGAAGAGAGCCGCAAAAAGTATTTATAATTTGATAGATCATCCTGGTTTTACCGCTTATTGCCGAGACAATAGAGAGGCTATTGAAAATGCTACTGAAGTTGTTGCAAACTCGGAGTTTATGGCTAAAGAGATAAAGAAAATATTTGGCCGTACAGCCCGAGTAATATATCCCTTTATTGATGTTGATAGTTTACGCTCTAATTATAATCGAGTAAAAGGGGATGTACGCGATGAACAAAAAGGGGTTGTGCTTCTAGGTGAGTCAAAAATAAAAGGAATAGATACATTAAAATGTCTTGCAATAGACTTTCCAAAGGAGCGTTTTTATGTTTTTAGTAGAGCAGTTTCAACACCTCTCATAGTCCAAAATATAACATATATGCCTTGGGTTCGATCTCCAGAGGAGGCATATAAATTTGCAAAAGTAGTCATTGCTCCATCAATATGGAATGAAGCATATGGACGTGTCGCTGCTGAATCATTGTCGATAGATATTCCTTGTTTAGTTAATAATATAGGGGGGTTACCTGAAGCTGTAAGTTACAATGAACTGCTGATCGCTAACGGGTACCAAGATTATAAAAATAAACTTAAAAATCTATTAAATTGAAAAACATATGAATAAAAAAATAATTTTTGACGCACGACATATCTCTAATGAGTTTAGTGGTCTTGGTCGATATTCTCTACACTTACTTGAGGGATTAGTTTCGCATGCTACAAAAATGACAGATTTAGTTATTTTTGTGGAATCAACTATTAATGAAGAAAATTCTCTTTATAAGCGTTTATGTTTGCTAGTTGGCAATTGCAGTATCGCAAAAGTTGAGAAAATATCGATTAAAGTTTTTTCATTTAATCATTACTTTAAACTACATAAAGTTATTAATCAGTATGATGATTATGAGTACTTTTATCCTCATTTCGATTTACCCTTTGCTATCAATAACTCATCTCAATTTGTTATTCATGATTTATTTCCGTTAGTTGTTAAAGGTTATATGGTTAAAAGAGCCTTCTTGAAAAAAATTGCATTCTATTTGTTATGTATGCGTTCGCTGTTGTCTAAGTCTAGTGACTGCGTTGCAATATCAAATTCAACCTTTAAAGATATTTTGAAGTACTTTCCTTTTGTTAATAAAAAAAATATCAGAGTTGTCCACTCCTCAGATTGCTTAGTAGATATGCCTTCTAAAAATGTTAGTGGTATGCAACCATATCTTTTTTTTATTGGTGATCGTAGGCCACATAAAAATCTAAAAAAAATGATCGATATTTTCTTATTACTTCAACAAAATTTTGGTTACGAAGGCTCTTTTATTATTGCGGGCTCTAAGGCTAATTTCGATATAGATCTTGATAATTATGTTGCTGACAAAAAAAATATAAATATAATTGGTCCGGTCTCTGATGAAGAGCTTTCCTTTTATTATCAGAATATGAATGCTCTATTTTTCTTGTCAAAATATGAAGGCTTTGGTTTACCTATTTTAGAAGCTGCAAGGTTCAATAAAAAAATCATTACGTCTAATACGTCTTCATTACCGGAAGTTACACCTTGTTCTGGTTTAATGTTATCACCTGATGGTAATAATGAAGAACTCGCAAGATCTATAGCTAGCTATTTAAGTTCAACCCTTGAAATTAAAAATGAAACTTTTCTAACCAATTTTTCATGGCCAAAAACGGCTCGTGAAATATTTTTTGATACCCGGAATATATAATTATGTGTGGTTTTGCTGGTTTTCTAACACCTTATTTAGCAATAGATGAACGTTTAAATATTTTGGATGCAATGGGGGAAAGTCTCTACCATCGAGGTCCGGATCATATTGACGTTTATGCTCAAGGTGATTGCAATTTAGGAATGGTACATACTCGATTATCCGTTTTAGATTTATCTCCCCAGGGATCACAGCCAATGGTCAGTCAAAGCGGGTCTAGTATTATTAGTTTCAATGGAGAAGTTTATAATTACCAAGAGATAAAAGCTGACTTAATTGAAAATGGAATATTATTTAAAGGTGACTCTGATACTGAAGTATTACTTGAGTCAATTGAGCACTATGGTCTTGATGTAACCCTAAGAAAAGTGAGAGGAATGTTTGCCTTTGCTTTTTTTGACTTTTTAAGTCAATCGCTATATTTATGTCGTGACAGGGCAGGAGAGAAGCCTCTGTATTATACCTCATGCAATGGCGAAGTCACATTCGGTTCTGAATTAAAAGCTTTAATGTGTTGGCCTAGTTTCTCCAAGCGGTTAGAGTCAGGCGCTTTAACTCAGTTTTTAAGCCATGGTTTCATTAACAGTGATCACTCTATTTTTGAAGGTGTAACAAAGTTGCCTCCTAGTACGGTGATTAAATTTAATAAAGTGGATGGGAAATGGGCGAGTGTTGACCAATACACTTACTGGAATTTACTTGCTTCAAAGCAAGAAATAGAAATAAGTAAATCTATCGATTATGTGGAAAAATTAGACGGGATATTATTTTCGGCCGTTCAAGAGCAGCTTATTGCCGATGTGCCGATAGGGGCTTTTCTATCTGGCGGTATTGATTCATCATTGATTGTTGCTATGATGAGCAAGGCAAGTAATGATACCATAAATACATTTTCTATAGGCTTCGATGATAAAGAGTATAATGAGGCCGAACACGCTAAACTTGTTGCGAAACATTTAGGAACGAATCACGAAACATTATATGTTACTGACTCTCAGATAATGGATATTATACCTAACCTGCCAAAAATATATGACGAACCAATGTCAGATATGAGTCAAATACCAACATATCTAGTTTCCCAGTTAGCACGTAAATCAGTAACAGTAGCACTGACTGGTGATGCAGCCGATGAAATCTTTGGTGGCTACAACCGCTACCTTTGGGCTAATAAAATGGCAGGAGTAAATCAAAAAATACCCTCAGCTGTTCGCTTATTAATTTCTCGTCTATTGATGTATTTCAGTCCTGCTAATTATGATAAATTAACACGTTTTTTACCCCCTAAGTATCAAGTAAGTGAATTTGGTTTAAAAGTACATAAAGCTCTAAGTTCTTTTTCAGCATCTGATAATATCATGATGTATGAAATGATTTTAAATCAGTTCTCTCATTTTAAAGGCGTTAGAACGCCATCAAAATTTAGGTTTGTTTCTGCTGAATACATGAATGAATTTAAGTGCTTATCAATTGCTGAACAGTTTATGGTTCTAGATTTTATGAATTATATGTCTGATGGTGTTCTTTGCAAGGTAGACAGAGCTGCAATGGCAAATAGCTTAGAAACAAGATCTCCTTTCTTAGATAAAAGGGTTATCGAGTTTGGCATGGCACTTCCTGTTGATTATAAGTTTCGAAATGGTCAGTCGAAATGGATTTTAAGAGAGTTATTAAAAAGGTATATTCCAAAAGATCTCTTTGAACGCCCCAAAATGGGATTTGCTGTTCCAATGGGAAAATGGCTTAGAGGGCCTTTAAAAGAATGGAGTTATGAGTTATTACTCAAAAATAAACATAGATTTGCGGGAGTAATCGATTCTAATATGATTATTGATATATGGGTAAAGCATCAAAAATGTGAACAAAATTATCAAAATCAGCTATGGGCAATAATCACTTATTGTCAGTGGTGCGAAGAGTATTTAGACTAACTTTATCTAAGTAATACGATACAAAATTACTGATTGAATAACTTGAGACTACAATTTGAGATCCATATGAAAACAATTGCCATAACAGCTAATACTAGTTGGTATTTATTTAATTTTAGAAAAAACACTATTATTTCACTTCTTGATAGTGGATATAAAGTACTTGTTGTGGCCCCTAAAGATAAATATTCAGATTATTTATTAGAACTTGGCTGTGAGTACATCGACATAGCAATTGATCAAGGGGGATCTAACCCTTTAAAAGATATTTTGACCATGTACTTATTTTATAAAATATATAAAGTAAAACAACCAAAGGTAGTTCTGAATTTCACGCCAAAGAATAATATTTACAGTACATTAGCTGCTTCAGTGAATAAGATACCAACAATTAATAATATAGCGGGGTTAGGTATTCTCTTTATCAACGAGAGTTTAACATCTAAAATTGCTAGGCTTCTGTATAAATTAAGTCAAAGAAAAGCTTCAAAGATATTTTTTCAGAACGAAGATGATAGGTCTCTATTCCTAGAAAATAAACTGGCACCAGCTCACTTAACCGATCGCTTACCTGGGTCGGGTGTTGATATAAAACGTTTTTCTTATTCACCTTGTGAAGATGATGGAGTAGTCAGGTTTCTATTAATAGCTAGGATGCTTTATGATAAAGGGATCGGTCATTATGTTGAAGCAGCAAGAAAATTAAAGGCCAAATATGGTCAAAGTGTTGAGTTCAAGTTACTTGGCTTTCTAGATGTTGATAATCCATCCGCGATAAGTACAGCTAAGATGAACGAATGGGTTTCTGAAGGTGTGGTGAATTATTTAGGGGTATCAGATAGCGTAGAAAACGAAATAGCAAAGGTTGACTGTATTGTTCTACCATCTTATTACAGAGAAGGAGTACCTAAATCTTTACTTGAAGCTGGTGCCATGGGCAAACCCATAGTGACAACTGATAATGTCGGTTGTAGAGAGACTGTTGAGCATAATGTAAATGGCTTTCTTTGCAAACTGCGTTCCACAGAAAGTTTGATTGAGCAGTTAGATAAAGTGATTTTAATGTCACATAAAGTCCGCATAAACATGGGCTTTAAAAGCAGGCAGAAAATTGAATTAGAATTTGACGAACAAATTGTCATTAATAAATATATAATGGCAGTTAACTCATGTTTGTAAAATAAAACCTAGATGTTAATACAATAAGAGAAAATATGATTTTACCTATTATTATGGCAGGTGGCTCAGGCTCCCGTTTATGGCCATTATCACGTCAAATGTTCCCTAAGCAATTTCTCACTCTACATGGTGAATCTTCAATGTTGCAAGCTACAGCAGAACGTTTATCTGGCTTTGAACATGCACCAGCCATTGTTATTTGTAATGAAGAACACCGTTTCTCTGTTGCGGAACAATTTCGTTTAAATAACATACCTAACAGTGGCATTATCCTTGAACCCGTTGGCCGAAATACGGCACCAGCAATTGCATTAGCTGCTTTACAAGCGACTAAAAATGGTAAAGATCCTTTGTTGCTTGTTTTAGCCGCCGATCATGTAATTAAAGATGAAAGTGCTTTTGTTAACGCGGTTAAGCAAGCTCAGCTTCATGCTCAAGCAGGAAAGTTGGTAACATTCGGTATTGTACCAACAGCACCTGAAACAGGATATGGTTACATCAAACGTGGTGAAAAACAGAAATGTTCAGGTTTTTCTGTAGCTGAATTTGTAGAAAAACCGGATCAGGTTACCGCTGAGTCGTACTTAGAAACGGGCGATTTTTATTGGAACAGTGGTATGTTCTTATTCAAAGCAAGTCGTTATTTAGCTGAACTAAAAACACATCGACCTGATATTTTAGCTGCCTGTGAAGAGTCTATGGTTTCTGCACAAAGAGATTTAGACTTTATTCGAGTAGATAAAGTTGCTTTTGAAGCATGTCCAGACGACTCTGTTGATTACGCTGTAATGGAAAAAACATCTGATGCTGTAGTTGTTCCTATGAACTGTGGTTGGAGTGACGTAGGAAGCTGGTCGGCATTATGGGAAGTGTCGGATAAAGACGTTAATGGCAATGCATTTACCGGTGATGTCATGGATATTGATACTAAAAACTCATTTGTTTATACGCAAGAAAAGTTAGTCGCTATCATTGGCCTAGACGATATTGCAGTGGTTGAAACAAAAGATGCAATTTTAGTTTCAAAGCTTTCGGATGTACAAAAAGTAAAAAAGATCGTTGAGCAACTAAAAGTTGATGAGCGCAATGAATTTAAACACCATAGAGAAGTATTCCGCCCTTGGGGAGCATACGACTCAATTGACAGTGGCGAACGGTTCCAAGTTAAACGTATTACTGTAAAACCAGGGGCAAAATTGTCAGTGCAAATGCACCATCACCGAGCTGAACATTGGATTGTAGTTTCAGGTACAGCTAAAGTAACAAATGGTGATAAAGATATTTTACTAACGGAAAATCAATCAACTTATATCCCCGTAGGTGTTATCCATGCCTTAGAAAATCCAGGTAAATTACCATTAGAGCTAATCGAAGTGCAATCAGGTTCATACTTAGGTGAAGATGATATCGTGCGTTTTGAAGACAAATACGGTCGCGTATAAGACTAATACCAACTGTATTAAGCATAAAAAAGTAATTTGATTCAACTTACCTTTTTTGTAACTGATTTTAAGAGAACTCTATATGACAACACAATTAACTTGTTTTAAAGCTTACGACATTAGAGGACAACTTGGTGAAGAGCTGAATATCGATATTGCTTACCGAATTGGCCGTGCGATGGGGGAAATTTTAAAACCTCAAAAGATAGTCGTGGGTGGTGATGTTCGTCTAACATCAGAAGAGTTAAAACTTGCATTAGCTGATGGTTTACTAGATGCTGGTGTTAATGTCATCGACTTAGGTATGACAGGCACCGAAGAAATCTATTTTGCCACCTCTCATCTAAAAGTAGATGGTGGTGTTGAGGTGACAGCGAGCCATAATCCTATGGATTATAATGGTATGAAATTAGTTAAAGCAGAATCAAAACCTATTAGTGGTGACACTGGTTTATTCGATATTAAAGCTTTGGCAGAAACACAACATTTTTCCGAAAAAGCAGTAGTTCGAGGAGTGTTAACAAAATCATCAACATTAGCTGCCTACGTTGAACACATACTTGGTTATATCAATTTAGCTAATATCAAACCGTTAAGACTTGTAGTCAATTCAGGTAATGGTGCTGCCGGTCATGTTATTGATGTTATCGAAGCTAAATTTCAGAAAAATAATGTGCCGATTGAATTTATAAAGGTTCATCACGAAGCCAATGGTAAGTTCCCTAATGGGATTCCAAACCCATTATTACCTGAAAACCGACAAGACACTACAGATGCTGTTATAGCCAATAATGCTGATATGGGCATTGCATGGGATGGTGATTTTGATCGTTGTTTCTTATTTGATGAAAAAGGTCAATTCATCGAAGGTTACTATATCGTTGGTTTGTTAGCGGAGGCTTTTTTACAAAAAAATGAAGAAGCTAAAATTATTCATGATCCTCGTTTAACTTGGAATACCATTGATTTAGTAAATGCTGTAGGTGGTGAGCCAGTTTTATGTAAAACAGGCCATGCCTTCATTAAAGAGCGTATGCGTAGTGAAGATGCGGTTTATGGCGGTGAAATGAGTGCACATCATTACTTCCGTGATTTTTCTTATTGTGACTCAGGTATGATTCCGTGGTTGCTAGTTGCAGAATTACTTTGTGTTAAAAACATGAAGTTATCAGATACGGTTTCAAAGCGAATAGCTGCATATCCTTCTTCAGGTGAGATCAATTCCAAACTGATAAATCCAAAAGCGGCTATCGACCGTGTTTTGGCTACCTATAGAGCCGATGCTGTTGTGTTTGACCAAACAGACGGTATTAGCCTTGAATTTGCAGATGAAGACGGTGAGTGGCGTTTTAATTTACGCAGCTCTAATACTGAGCCAGTGGTTCGTCTGAATGTTGAATCAAAAGGCAATAATATACTTATGAAAAAACACACTGCAGACATACTTGAATTACTTAGAAAATAATACACGTTCAAATAAAAATTAACATGAGAATATTATGAAAATAACAATAGCAGGAACAGGTTACGTAGGTTTATCAAACGCAATGTTATTATCGCAACATAATGAAGTGGTTGCTGTTGATATTATTGAAGAAAAAATAAATTTGTTAAATGACAAGAAATCGCCAATAGCCGATACAGAAATTGAAGAGTTTTTATCAAATAAGTGTTTGAATTTTACAGCTACATTAGATAAAGAGTTGGCATATAAAGATGCTGATTTTGTCATCATTGCCACACCTACCGATTACGACCCAGAAACTAATTATTTTAACACCTCTTCAGTTGAGTCGGTTATCAAAGATGTTATGGCAATTAATCCTTCAGCAGTAATGATTATAAAGTCGACGGTACCTGTTGGTTATACAGAAAATATTAAACAAGAAATGGGTTGTGAAAATATCATGTTTTCACCAGAGTTTCTGCGTGAAGGTAAAGCTCTTTATGATAACTTACATCCATCAAGAATCATTGTCGGCGAGCAATCAGAACGCGCTAAAGTCTTTGCTAATTTATTAGCCCAAAGTGCGATAAAGCAAGATGTTGAGATTTTGTTTACCGATTCAACTGAAGCTGAAGCGGTTAAACTTTTCTCTAATACCTATTTAGCTATGCGTGTTGCCTACTTTAATGAGTTAGATACCTATGCTGAAACTCATGGCTTAGATACCAAACATATCATTGAAGGGGTAGGGTTAGATCCTCGGATTGGCGATCATTACAATAACCCTTCGTTTGGTTATGGTGGCTATTGTTTACCAAAAGATACTAAGCAGTTACGTGCTAATTATAAAGATGTGCCCAACTCTCTTATCAGCGCTATTGTTGATGCTAATACCACCCGTAAAGATCATATAGCGGCGTCAATTATAAATCGTAACCCTAAAGTCGTTGGTGTCTACCGTTTGATCATGAAAAGTGGCTCAGACAACTTTAGAGCGTCGAGTATTCAAGGTATTATGAAACGTATTAAAGCGAAAGGCATTGAGGTTGTTGTTTACGAGCCTGAGTTGAATGAGGCTGAATTTTTTAATTCTCGTGTCATTACTGACTTCGCAGAGTTTAAAGAAATATCTGATGTTATTGTTTCTAACCGTATGTGTGAGAATTTAGATGATGTGGTTGGTAAAGTTTATACACGTGACCTTTTTGGTAATGATTAGTTTAGTTCAGATTAAGGCAAATAAATGAAATTTTTAGTCACCGGTGCGGCCGGGTTTATAGGTTTTCATGTAACGAAACGTTTGTGTGCGCAAGGTCACGACGTTGTTGGTATTGATAATTTAAATTATTACTACGATGTTAATCTTAAGCTAGCACGATTAGCAGAGTTAGATAAGTTTACAGATAATAACGCTGAAAATAGTAAGGGATGTTTTCGATTTATAAAGCTAGACCTTACCGAGCGTGATGGCATAGCTGCATTATTTACTAATGAAAAATTTGATCGCGTAATTCATTTGGCGGCACAAGCGGGTGTTAGGTATTCAATCGAAAACCCAATGGCTTATGCGGATTCTAATTTAATCGGGCATTTAACCATTCTTGAAGGTTGTCGGAATAATAATGTTGAACATTTGATCTATGCTTCTTCAAGCTCTGTATATGGTTTGAATAATAAAACGCCATTTTCAACAAGTGATTCGGTAGATCACCCTGTTTCGCTTTATGCAGCAACCAAAAAATCTAATGAATTGATGGCTCATAGCTATTCACATCTTTATGATATTCCAACAACTGGTTTGAGATTTTTCACTGTGTATGGTTCATGGGGACGTCCTGATATGGCGCCCTATATATTTACAAAAAAGATTTTAGATGGTGAGACAATAGACATTAATAATAATGGTGATATGTGGCGTGACTTTACTCACATAGATGACATTGTTGAAGGGATAGTGCGTATTGCTGATGTTATACCTAAACGTGATCCTGATTGGAAAGTTGAAAGCGGTACTGCAGCCTCTAGTTCAGCACCATACTCTATTTATAATATCGGGCATGGCTCACCTATTAATTTAATGGGTTTTGTTAAAGCTATTGAAGATGAACTTGGTGTTGAAGCGAAGAAAAATTTCCGTGAAATGCAGGCAGGTGACGTTTATCAAACCTATGCAGAAGTTTATGACTTATTTGAAGCTACAGGCTACAAATCACAAGTTACCGTAGATAAAGGTGTTGCTGAATTTATCGAGTGGTATAGAACGTTTTATAAAAAATAGCTCATATAACGCTAGCGTACTATTTCAATACTAAAAAATGATACCACAGGTATCATTTTTTATTCTCGAGAGGAAAGTTATTTTTCATCGTGACAATTGATATAAGTATCTTTAGAATCACGTATCAATAAATTTAAGGACAAAAAATGACAAACAAAATAACAAAAGCAGTAATCCCTGTAGCAGGTTTAGGCACTCGCATGCTCCCAGCAACTAAAGCAATCCCAAAAGAAATGCTGCCAATAGTTGATAAACCAATGATTCAATACATTGTTAATGAATGTGTTGCTGCAGGTATTAAAGAAATTGTTTTAGTTACTCATTCTTCAAAAAATGCCATTGAAAATCACTTTGATAAGTCTTTCGAACTTGAAACTACTTTAGAAAACCGTGTTAAGCGCCAGTTATTAGATGAAATTCAAGCCATTTCCCCGAAAGATGTAACCATATTACATGTTCGTCAAGGCGAAGCGAAAGGATTAGGACATGCTGTTTTAAAGGCTCGTCCTATTATTGGTAATGAACCTTTTGTTGTTGTGCTCCCTGATGTTATTTTAGATGAAGTTAGTGCTGATTTGAAAACAGAAAACCTTGCGGCTATGTTGACTCGTTATCAGGAAGTGGGTGGTTATAGCCAGATAATGGTAGAGCCTGTCCCAATGGACCAAGTAAGCAGTTACGGTGTTGTTGATTGCGGTGGAGAAGATTTGGCTCCTGGTGAGTCTAAAACGATGACTGCAGTTGTTGAAAAGCCAGCAGTTGAAGATGCTCCTTCAAACTTAGCTGTTGTTGGCCGTTATGTATTGTCTGAAAAAATTTGGGAGTTATTAAAACTTACCCCTCCAGGTGCTGGAGATGAAATTCAGT
>Ga0209292_1001126_pt1 | contig 33218 bp, 27 predicted proteins | sample GOMGulsemesocosm_2_FD_184634 | JGI IMG/M metagenome (GOLD analysis project Ga0209292, IMG submission 184634) | Methane-oxidizing microbial communities from mesocosms in the Gulf of Mexico - GOM9C Gulf of Mexico (SPAdes) (version 2) | ecosystem: Environmental > Aquatic > Marine > Cold seeps... | reverse complement strand
TTGATATTGCGCAAGATAATATCGATATCGCTCGCTCTGGTCATTACCCTACATTGGATTTTGCAGCTAACTACAGCGGTAAGGATGATGAATCAACTTTTGAAAGTTTTCCTACCATTGATGCACCGGGTGTAAATGGTTACTCACTTGGCGTACAGTTAAATGTTCCAATTTATTCTGGTGGTGCTATTCAAAGTTCAGTGCGTAAAGCACAAAGTAGCTTTGTATTGGCTAGCCAAGACTTATCGTTAACACATCGTGGTGTGGTTCGTACCACGCGAAATGCTTACAACACAGTAATTGCCGCAATTTCAGCGATTAAAGCCTTTGAACAATCCGTGTTAAGTGCTCAAAAAGCACTAGAAGCAACTGAAGCTGGTTTTGAAGTAGGTACTCGTACCATAGTTGATGTATTAGATAGCACACAGAATTTATATAACGCTAAACGTAATTTATCTACAACACGTTATGCTTATATTCAAAACGTTTTATTATTAAAACGTGCTGCAGGCACTATTACTGATGAAGATATCAGTGCCATTAATTCTGGCTTAATGGTAGTAAATAACTAATCTGATTCTTCACTAAGTTAGACATTAAAAAAGCCCTAAGCGAGATATCACTTAGGGCTTTTTTGTATGCGATTATATAAAAGTAAAACTATGCTAACAAAATAATCCGGTGCATTAGATTACACTAGTGTTTTAAAGAAGTCGGTTAACTCTGTTGCTTCTCTTTTAACCGAATAATGTTGTTCGACTCGCTCACGGCCTGATTGCCCCATTTGAGCAAGCTTACTTTCATCACTGAGTAACAATGCCATTTTATCTTTTACTGCTGTCAAATCATTTACGGGTACGACATAACCATCAACACCTTGGCGAATAACTTCAGGCCATGCGCCAGCTTCGCTAGCAAGTACTGCTGCACCGCTACTCATGGCTTCAAGAATAGTCAAACCAAAACCTTCATTTTCACTTAGGGCGACAACAAGAGATAAGCTACTAAATATTTTGGGTATATCAGCGAAGTCTTGTTCTCCGACAAAAACAATACGATCTGAGAGTCCAGCTTGAGCAATATTATCGCGTAAGTCTTGGGTAAATTTCTCATGCTTGGAGGCAACTCCTCCGACAATAACAGCGGTATAATCAGGATAGTCGTTTAACAAGGCAATACAGCTTTGTACAAAGAGGTGAACCCCCTTTTGCTTCCTTACCCGACCAAGGATAGCAATACCATGCTTCGCTTTTGGTTGAGTTGACCGTAATAAGTCAAGCGCTTGCCATGTTTGTTGTTTATCTTCACTCGACGCATAAACAGTAGTATTAACACCATGATAAATGATGGTGTTTGGAGGATTTTCTAAATAGTTAGCTGAGGCTTTACACATGGCAATGACCGCATCCATACGCCTTGTTAACCAGCAAGTAAATCGAGCCCGTTTACGCTGCGCGGCAGAGCTAAACACGAGTTTAATTTTGGCTCTAAAAAGGTACTTTAATATTACCCCTTGAATCATTTCATCTACACGGCGGGCATGAAAAATTCGAAATTTACCATTAGATAAAGGAGATTGACACATTTTGACCACTTGCCAAAAACTAATCGCTAAGTTGGTATCAGTTAAGTTATTCCTGCCCATTACGCGCAACGGGATCAAGTGCTTTTGATAAGATACTACTTGCAACATTGTCGAAGTAATACCTGAAAAGTTCCGTTTTGAATTTCCAATAATAAGCTCAATTTCTCCATTACTTATTTCTTGGTCAACCACTGCATCCATCAAAAAGTCTCAAAATACCAATTATTAATCTTATGGCCGCTATTCTACTGTAAAAATGGGCTTATGTCGTAAATAACTTCATTGCCCAAAACAAACTAACTTGCGTATAATCAAGCATAGTTAAATAAAAGGTCAGATGAGAAAATACATTGAGCAAAAATAAAGTGTTACAACCTAATTTTAAGTTGTCTTTTTTATTACCCAAATACTGGTTAACCTGGCTTGGTGTTTTTATCCTGTACAGCATTTCCTGGTTACCTTTCAAATTACAATTAGCCATGGGTCGTACTTTAGGCCGATTAATATTTAAACTTGCTTCAAAACGTAAGCATGTTGCCCAGACAAATTTAAGACTGTGTTTTCCTGAAAAAAATGAAGATGAGCTACAAAGTATTTTAAAGAAAAACTTTGAGAATACCGGCATAGCCTTATTTGAAACAGGTATGGGTTGGTGGTGGCCAAACTGGCGAGTAGCTCGAAAAGTAAAGGTCACTGGTGCTCACCATATCACTGCTGCACAAGCTGAGGGGAGTGGCGTACTTGTTTTGGCGATGCATAATTTAAGTTTAGAAATGTGTGCCCGAGGTGCAGGGATCAGTAATCCTTTAGTGGCGTTTTATCGTCCTCATAATAATCCATTAATGGAGTTTTTCCAGCATAGAGGGAGAGCACGTTCTAATAAATATATGGTAGGGAAACGTGATGTGAAAGGTTTGCTGAAGGCATTACATCAAAAAGAGGCTTGCGCCTATTTACCTGATCAGGATTATGGCCGTAATAAAAGCTTATTTGTTCCCTTTTTTGCGGTAAAAGAAACAGCTACCACAACGGGGACGCTTATTTTTGCCCGTAAGAAAAATACTAAAACAGTGATGATGATCCCACGTAGAAATAGCGAAGATAACGGTTACACGCTTGAGGTCTCTGCCCCGCTAGAAAACTTCCCAACCGATAATGACGAGCAAGATCTAATCAGAATAAATCAAGAATTGGAGAAAGCGATCCTTGTGCAGCCCGAGCAATATATGTGGTTACACCGTCGCTTTAAGACAAGACCAAACCCTGAAGATGCCTCTTTGTATAAATAATAGCGAGTTTTGCCATAGAGAAAATATTCATACAGATTATTTACCTGTAGATAATTTGTATATTTATTATTCTTTGCGTAAAGTAAGTTAATATTAACGTTATTAAAATAATGAAATAAAGGTATTGATTAAGCAATGAACTTTTGGCTGCGTAACCTTATTCTGGGTCTTTTCCTCACGACATTGGCTTGGGCATTTTTTGCTAACCAAGACTTTTTGCTTTCCCTCGATGGCTCATTGGGCAAGGTTGATGATAGTTCAATAAAACACACTGAAACCGTGATAGATTCAACTGAAGCTAAGTCTGAAGATAAGACTACAGGCTATCAACAAGGTAGAAGTTCAACGAATGCAGCAGCAATTGGCTTATCAAAATTTTATGCTAATTTACACGGAGATAGCGACGAAAAAGGTCCTAAAATTCGTAATAACATTGTTTACCTCCCTGATCCAAAAGGCGATTTAGTCAAATTATTACAAGCCCGTGAAATGGTCGTTCGCCCCTATAATAAAAACTGGCAAGGAAGTATTGAGTCGAGACCCTTTAGGCGTGGCGAAACGCTAAACCAGAAGCTTGATGAGTATTCGGAAAAAGAGGGTATCGACTTAATTTGGTGGTTAAATCGTGATTATGTAGTGAAAGACCCTTTTAGAGTTAAAAAAGATATTTTAAAAACTACCTTTCAAGTAGCTAAAGCTATAGAGGGGCACTTTGAGTCTGGTCTTTCAATCTTCTTTTGCAATCGGCAACGTGCCATTGTAGTCATTGAGAGTGCTCCTCAACCTTTTTTAGATGAGGAGTGTATTCAACTTGCTAGCGCTAACCCATATTAATATTATATATTCCATCAGTCCTATCAAGGAATATTACTAATTAACTAGTCGTTTTTGCCAGATATCACAAATAGCAAGTTGCCCAGTAACAGATGTTTTATTGATTAATTGTCCTGCATTTTGCATAGTTGCTTGATGGCCTAGTGCTCTTAGTTTTTGATACATATGGCTTAGTTGTTGTTGTTCTGCCTTTTCTAATATATCCAGTTTAAGTAAGCTTTTGAAAATACCTAAATTATCACAGCAATGCATTAGTTCATTGTGCTCTTTTGCATAGGCAAGCACTAAAAACTGGGCCAGAAATTCTATATCAACTAAGCCGCCTATGCATTGCTTGATATCTAAATGATATTCATCTGATTTATCGAGATGACTACGCATTTTTTCCCGCATACTAACAATGTCGATTTTTAGTGCTTCGAACTCTCTAGGTATGGATAAAACCTCTTGTCGAATTGTAATAAAGGCTTTACGAAGCTCATTATTACCAAAAATCATTCGAGCTCTCACTAGCGCTTGATGCTCCCAGGTCCATGCATCTTCATGTTGATAATTAGCAAAAGTATTTAAATGAATAACCAATAAGCCTGAGTTACCTGAAGGTCTCAAGCGCATATCTAACTCATATAAAATACCACTATTCATACGAGTATTGAAAATATGCATAATACGTTGGGCTAATTTCATATAAAACTGGCTTGCTGGTATAATTTTGCTGCCATCAGTTTTACCCGTTGTTACTTCCTCTGACTCACTGTGATGAACAAACACTAAGTCTAAGTCAGAACTGTATCCTAGTTCAACACCGCCGGTTTTACCGTAAGCAATAACACCAAAGCCTTTTTCTTTACCGCCACCTAAACAGCTTGTTGGCACACCAAAGCGATCGCTAACTTGCTGCCAAGCAAGGTTTATCACTTCGGATAAGATAGCTTCAGCTAAAGATGTTAAATGCTCACTTATTTTTGCTACCGGTAATACATCGGCAATTTCAGCCGCAGCAATACGAAGTTGTTGAGATTGTTTAAACTGACGAAGTGCTTCCATTTGTGCTTCAAGATCCTCCTCTGGGATCCTTAACATACGTTCACGCAACTCTAGCGCGTAGGTCGAAAGTTGTGGTGGGTTATGCAATAATTTAGGATCAATAAGCTCATCCAGTAAAATAGGATATTTAGCAATATAGTCGGTCACCCAACTGCTGGCTTGGCACAAGTGAATAAGCTGCTTTAATGCCCCTTCATTCTCGAAAAGTAGTTCGAGATAAGCGGTACGTGTCACTATTTTACTAAAAACTTGCAATACCCTTGCTAAAACTTGTTCAGCCATTTCATTCTTTTGTAGTCTACATAAAAGTAACGGGATCAATTTATCTAATACCTGACGGCCTCTATTACCTAAACTCCGTTTACCCGTGTCTTCTCTAAAATCATGCAGTATCTGCCATACTTGGTTACTTTGCCAAGCAAGAGCTTCTTGATCTAACCATGCGATGGATTCTTCATCACTCCAACGACTATGCCAAAGTGTAATCCAGTGTTCATCTGCGGCTTGATGATTTGGGCTATCAAGTCCAATAAGCAAATCAAACTCTTGATGAACACTATTCATATGCCCGGCTAATATAGGTAAAAACTCATGCCAAGTTTCAATGCCAAGCACTGCCAATAACCGCTGTTGATCAAGTTCACTATCAGGTAATGTTTGCGTTTGCTTATCGGCTAATGCCTGAAGTATATTTTCTACTCGACGCAAAAAACGGTAAGCGTTTTCTAATACTTGTTTATTCGCTTCATTAATTTCACCAGACTCAACAAGTTTTGGTAAAACAGTTAATAAACTGCGCTGTTGAAGCTCTTTTACTCGTCCACCTCGAATAAGCTGAAATACTTGAACAATAAATTCAATTTCTCGAATACCGCCAGCACCAAGTTTGATGTTATTAATTAATTGCTTACGGCGAACCTCTTGAGCAATCATCATTTTCATGCGTCTTAAGCTATCAATAACACTAAAGTCAATATAACGACGATAAACAAAAGGTCTGAGCATGCTTGATAATTGGGCATGGTATTTAGACTCCCCAATCACTCTCGCTTTCAACATAGCGTAACGTTCCCAATCACGTCCTTGTTCTTGGTAATAATCCTCCATGGCATTAAACGTTAAAACAAGTGGTCCACTGTCACCAAAAGGGCGTAATCGCATATCTACACGATAGACAAAACCATCGCAAGTGACTTGGTGTAGTGAAGCAATAAGCTTTTGTGCTAAACGTGTAAAAAATTGCTGGTTATCAATACTACGACGACAGCCTTGAGTTTCACCACTTTCGGGGTAAGTAAAAATCAAATCTATATCAGAAGAAAAATTTAACTCTTTTCCCCCGAGTTTCCCCATGCCATAAACCAGTAAAATCTGATTCTCACCTTGTTCATTGGTAGGAGTACCCCACTTTTTCTGACAAAACTCAGTTAACCATTGCAAGCTTGATAAAATGAGTTCATCGGCTAATGATGACAATCTAGCCAATGAAACATCGAGACTGATATCAAACAATAAATCATCTATTGCGATCTTAACCATTTGTTGTAATCGAAAACGTCTAAGCATTCGGTGAAGCTGAGCTTCATCAGTACAAAAAGATAGTTGCTCACTCAGAAGATTCTTATAATCGGGTATTACCTCTTTGCTAGATAGACTAAAAAGCTCTATAACTAATTCAGGTGCTTGCAAAGCACTTTGTAAAATAAAATCACTCAGCGTTATCGCTTGTTTAAATAAATCAATTTGCTCTTGAGATAATTCATTACAAGCTTGAGTATGTTGATCAATAAAATGTTGCCAGCTAGTATTTTGTTGCTGCAATAAAATGGGAGAAAGAGATAATGTCACAAGTATTCCTTATATAAGATCAATTGCACTAAGTGAGCATGTTGAATTTGCCTTTTTAAATGAGAGTCCAATAACAGCGTTGCTTACAATATCAATAGCCAGTTATTGTTCAATTAACCGCCGAATTATTGAAGATTTATTCTCACTAAATTCTGAAACTTTAATTAATACAAGTGATATAACCAAGCGTTGCTATAGACATAATATGTCGTTAATGGTATTAATTGACACTTGCCTATGATTAGTCGCTAATATTAATTAACTATTACGATAACATAGCATTTTTAAGGAGATGATGGCAGAAATGCACTTACTAAAAACACCTTTTTTATTACTCTTGATCATAATTACTACGCTTAGCTTAGTAGGCTGTGGTGATCCTGTAAAAGAGCAAATCGAACAGCAATTACCTATTACTGAGCAAAGAGTTACACAGTTAGGTGATGCTTTAAATAATGGCCAAGTTCGCAATGCCAGCTTAATCAATCAATATGCTGATAAACTAGCTATAAATAAAGCGCACTTGCTACCATTAATTAATGAGTTTCGCAAAGATGCCTCTACTAACGGCCCTATGTATAAAGCGCTATTGGATAGAATTAATACTGTCAAGACTCAGCCACAAATGTTTGAATCTTCTCAGGCGCGTTATAATGAATTACTTAATATTTATCAAGCCGCAGACCCTATTCTTTATTCTGACGCATTAAGTGATCCACTTAATGTCTTAGCTGATATGTCTGATGGACAGTTACCTCGCATCAATTCGTTATCAAAATCTCAAAGCCAGCAAGCGAATAATGCTCAAGATTTTGGTACTGGTGAGCAGCTAATCGGTAACCCCAATTACGGTAACTGGCAGACAGGTAGTAATGGCATGTCTTTTTGGGCTTGGTATGGCATGTACTCAATGATGGGTGACTTGTTTGGTCGACGTACTTATTATAATGATTGGGGGAGAAAGCGTAATTATAGTTACTATAATGACTACGGCAGAACACGCTACAGCTCGCCTGGCCAATTAAAAAAGCAAACCGCGCTTGATACTCGTACTAAGAAATCGTTTAGTAGCCGCGGGCAAAAATTTACTAGTCCTTATAGCAAAAACCGTGCGGGCTCTTCAAGTTTATCTAGCCAAAGCAAAACAGCTCAAACGAGTGCAAATCGTTTCCGCTCCAATAGCGTCAAAAAAAGCAATTATGCCAGTAAATCTAAAAGTAAAAACTCTAGTTTTAGAAATTCAAAAACCAATACATCACGCGGCTTTAGACGCGGGAAGTAATGAATAAGTCGACTATAAAAAAAGAATAGGAACAGTAAAATTATGAACTCATTCATCGCACTTTCAGGTGTAAATCAAGACTTACTGGTTTATTTGGCCATTGATGTGTCTATAGCCATATTATTATTAGGGGCTATGCGCTTCCTTTCAGGTATTACTGCCAAGGTAAATAGTACAGAAGAACTCGCTAAAGAAGATAATTTCGCTTTTGGTATCAGTGTAGCCGGTAGCGTATTTGCGCTAGGTATTGTACTTACAGGTGCCATTACCGGCGAAGCCGCAAGTAGCTACGCTATGGAAGCTATTGGTATGTTGGCATACGGCGGTTATGGTTTAATATTAATTAAAGTAGGTCGTATTATCCATGATAAAGTGGCTCTGCAACATATAGATAAAAATGCACTTATCATTGAGAAAAACCTTACTATTGGCATTATTGATGCTGCAGGTGCTATTGCAACAGCAATAATCATTCGTGCTGTCTTACTTTGGGTAGATGGTTTAGATTTGAGTACCTTTATCGCGATCACCAGTGGCTTTATTGTTGCTCAAACTATGTTAGTTATTGTGACTCGACTTCGTGAACAACAATATTCTAAAAATAACCAAGAGGACTGCTTACAAGAAGCCTTAAGTAATGGTCAACTTGCACTAGCTATTCGTTATAGCGGTCAAGTAATCAGTACCGCTTTAGCGGTTACTGCCGCCAGTCACTTCCTAACTTATAGCCCTGAGACATTAGTCGTTAACTTATTAGGCTGGTTAGTTTTTGGTATCGTAATGACCTTACTTGTTGCTCTACTTACTGCAATAGCCAAACGTATCGTACTTTGGGGAATTAACTTAGTTGAAGAAGTAGATCAACAGCATAACATTGGTGTGGCTAGTATTGAGATGGCAACCAGTATTGCTATCGCGTTAATCCTGACAGCGTTAATGGCATAACTCGCCACTAAAATTTACTGCCTGTGTTTTTCACGCAGGCAGTCATTATTAACAAAACGCACATCACACGTTAAATAACCCCTTTCTTCAAGAATCACTAAGTATCTAATACTAGCCACTATGTCACAAAACACTTTACCTCAAGACTCTACATCTAAAAGAAAGCCTCACCTACTTGATGACATTTTACTTATTTTAACCATGGCAGTACTCGCTGGCTGTGGTCTCATTTATGAGTATTTATTATCTCATTATGCCGGTCGAGTATTAGGTGTTATGGAAAGCACCATTTATACCATGATCGGTTTAATGATAGTTTCGATGGGCTTAGGTGCTTTTGCTGCCAGAAATGTTCGCTGTGCTTTCAATGGCTTTGTTTGGCTTGAACTTATTATTGCGTTGATTGGCAGTTGTGCCATTTTAATTATTGGCGGCTTAATCGCTATAACGCAAATATTCCCACAACTTATCGCTGATATGCTATCTCTTCCACCCGATATGAAACCTAGTGGTGGTCTATTTCAGCAATTAAGCTGGCTCGCATTTAATAGCCCTTACTTTTTCGGTGTTGTTTTAGGTTTTTTTATTGGCATGGAGATCCCCTTAATTGCTCGCATTAGAGAACATATTCACCAGCAACACCTAGCAAATAATTTAGGTACTATTTATGGGGCAGATTATGTTGGCGCGGGTATTGGTGCGGCAATTTGGGTTGTTTTTTTATTGAGTATCGATATTAGTAAGGCCGCAGCACTCACTGCTAGCTTGAACCTTATTGCCGGTGCTTTTTTTATTTTGCGGTATTGGAAACAACTTACCTGGCGAAAAACCTTTGTCGCTTTACATTGTGCTTTAGCTCTCATCATTATTTTAATGTTTAACTATGGTAATCAGTGGCTTAACCAAATGAATAGTCTTCTTTATCTTGATAAAGTTGTTCACACTGATAAAACCCGTTATCAACAATTAACCTTTACAGAACGTCATATGGGACTTGATCAAGACAATATAATCAATTTCTACTTAAACGGTAGATTACAGTTTTCATCAATTGATGAGCATATCTATCACGATTACCTTGTAGCTCCTGTCATGTCAGGCTCAGCAAGGCATGATAATATTCTAATTATTGGCGGCGGGGACGGTTTAGCCTTACGCGATGTTTTAAGATACCAGCCTAAAAATGTGACGTTAATCGATTTAGACAATGAATTAATCGACATATTTAAGCAGCCAAAAGACTTAGTAAACCCGCGTTTAGCACGTCAAATTTTACATCTCAATAAGCAGAGCTTGCAGGATGAACGTGTCACTATTATTGCCGCCGATGCTTTTATTGCTATTAATCAATTATTAAAAGAACGCCAGGTTTTCGACGCTATTATTGTTGACCTGCCCGACCCAAGTCATCCTGATCTTAATAAACTCTATTCGGTAAATTTTTATGCTCGACTTAAATTATTACTTTCAGGGGATGGATTAATCGCTATTCAATCAACAAGCCCTTATCACGCTAAAGACTCATTTATTGCGATTGGTAATACCTTAGCGGCAGCTAAGTTTCCACATGTACAGCAGTACCATGATAATGTGCCGAGTTTTGGTGAGTGGGGATGGACCATTGCAGCCAAGAGCGGTGCTAGTCCATTAACAAGATTAGACAAATTAACTGAGTTACCGGTAGCACATCAATGGATAAATTTAGCTATATTAAAGGCTGCTTTTATTTTCCCTAATGATTTTTACCAAAACAAAGAGAGTATTGGCATAAATATATTAGGTAGCCATACCATTTATCAATTACATCAAAAAGCTTGGCAAGATCAGCAAGACTTACATTAAGTATTTGAATTGGATGCTAAGGCCGCTATGTGAAGATAGGAGTAAATAGGCAATTACTCAGTAATGGAGTAAGCACTATTTATAAAATCGTACAATTAGTTTATAAAAACAGCTTGACATAATATGTCAAGCTGTTAAATTTAACTCAGAGGACATAATATGTCATCTGACTTTTTCACTAAAGAAAGGAAGGATAGGAAATACATGAATATTCATACTATAGCCGATCACTTAAACAGCTTGGCAGATAATTCAGACACAGGAATGAGCTTTGATTGCCAACCAATATCTGGCGAAGTTGACGTCCTGCAAATTAGTATTCTGGGCCGTGAGGAGTTACCAGTATTTGTTTCGGTAACAGAAGATCAAATTATTTGCATCAGCTACTTATGGGGAACAGAAGAAGTTAAGCCTGAATGCGTTCACGCGATGCATGAAAGCATGTTAGAGATGAATATCCCTATGCCCTTGTCATCATTCTCAAAAATTGGTGATAAATATGTAGTATTTGGCGCTTTATCTATCGGTTCAAGTTTTGATGATGTCGAACATGAATTAGCCGTATTAAGCAATAATGCTGTCGAAGTAATTGATGATATGAGTGATTACTTGCGTTAGTTAAACAACTAAGTAAGTATCATTTTTATTACCCTAATTAGGAATAAGTGGAGTTAATAATGAGTATATTTAAAAAAATTATGACCGCAGTTCGCGGCGGAGCATCAGAAGCTGGTGAAGCAATCATTGATGCTAATGCCACCCGTATTTTCGAACAAGAAATTCGTGATGCAGGAAACCATCTTACCAAAGCAAAACGTGATTTGACTGGCGTTATGGCAGAACAAATGGCTGCAAAGCGTGAGATTGATCGTTTAACGCGTGAAATTACTGAACATGAAGGTTATGTTGCACAAGCCCTTGAAAAAGGTGATGAAACTTTGGCACTTGCTGTAGCAGAAAAAATTGCTAACTTAGAAAGTACTTTAGCTGACCAGCAACAAGCCCACGATAGTTTTAGTGGTAGCGCTGACCGTTTAAAAGAATTAGTGAAGAAAAGCGAACGTCAAGTTGCTGAGCACAAGCGTCAACTTTCTATGGTTAAAACCACTGAAAGTGTACAAAAAGCGACTTCAGCCATTACCGACAACTTTTCATCAAGCAACTCTAAGCTATTAAATGCAAAAGACTCGTTAGAGCGCATTAAAGCAAAGCAACAAAAGTTTGATGATAAAATGAAGGCTGCTGAATTGCTTGACTCTGAAGATTCTGATTCTTCATTACAAGCACAATTAAAAGCTGCAGGAATTGGTGCGCAAGACAATAGTGCTAACTCAGTATTAGAACGTTTAAAAGCAAAACAAAAGTAATAAAATTTAAGCCCCCTAGTTAATTAACGGGCTTATAACAAAAAGCTTACAGAGTAAAATAAGCTATCAGGCACTGTTTAATATTAACTTATTAGAGTTGTATTAAGTCAGTGCCTTATCTACTTCAGGTAACCCTATGAGTTTTTTTAAAAAAATATTTAGTAAATCATCTAATGAGCCAAGAAAATTAATGCACGTTGACCAATTATTGGTAGGCGATATCATTGTTTTAACCGATAGCTTTGCTTTACCTGAGTCTTTACGTGGCCAAAACTTCCAAGTTAAAGCAGTTAATAGTTATGAGTTTGAACACAAGGTGCAAACGGAATGGGCACTACTTGGTACTAACGACCTAGAAATATTTTTATCATTGGAAGTTGATGATGTCACTGAGCTCAAATTATCATTAAAAATTCAGCATGAAGATGTTGAGGCATTATTTGATTTAGACCGTTTTTCCGAGATATTTGATGAGCCTGGAGAAGCCTTTCTAGATAAAAAAGCTGACTCTGCAATCACTAATATGTGGAGTAGCCAGCAATATCAACAAAGTGTATTCGCTAAGGTTGGTTTTTTTCATCGTAAAGACCACCGCAGTGAAAAACTATCTGCGTATGAAGGAAAAGACAGCGGCGAGCAATTTGAATTATATAGTCTATATAATGAAGATCAGAGTAAAGGTGTTGATGTTGAGGTGTGGCAAGATGGTGATACTGAAGTCTGTTTAACTTTATTTAGACCGCTTAGTGATATCACTGATATGTACCCAGCAAGTTAATCACAAAATTTTTCACAAAGAATACTCACACTACTAATTCGGAAACGATTATGGCGAGAAAAATCCCCGAGAAATGGCAATCATCAGTTAAGGCGATTAAAGCAGTGCAAGTCGCTTTTGATATGGACGAAAAAATCCAGCTATCTATTCGCAAACAAGCGCTCGATGCAGGTTTAAGTCCTTCAGATCAAATCCGTGATATTTTAGGGCTACCGATAAACAAAAGACCTAAACGTCCACGTTTAACCGTTAGCTTAGCGCCAAGTGACTATCAGCTTCTTGCAGAGAAATATCAATTAAACGCCGATGATCAGCTAGAAATTAAGAAGAAACTCATGGATGACTTAATTGCTCACATCACATCGAACCCTGACAATCAGAATTGACCGTGATATTAATGTATATTGCTCAATCTAAGATAAAAGTGTAACTCTTTGCGAAGGTTATTTTTTGTGCCATACTTGCAAAGAATTAGGGAAAATAATAACTTCACTTGGGATATCATTATGTTAAAAAAAATTACCGCTCTGACTCTTCTATTAGCACTCAGCGCTTGTGCTAATACTGATAAAAATGATGCAAACATAGCCTCATTAACCAATATGGTTGATGACTTATCAGCGCAAGTTGCTGATTTAAAAACGCAACAAGAATCTATAGCTGCAGATGCTCAAGCAGCTAAGGCCTCTGCTAAGGCCGCTAATGAACGTATAGATAATGTTGTTGCTTCATATAAAAAATAACCCATCAGTGAGTATTAGGCATTAAAAAGGCACCATAAGGTGCCTTTTTAATGCCTAATATTCGAACGCTAAATTTTTAATCTATTTAGCCTACTTAGTTAGCTCAATAACTAACCCATGTGGCTTTTCAATTACTGGCAATATCTGCTGCCAATATTCTCGCTCAGAACCGACAAAACGCTGCATCGCTTTAGAAACGATAACATTGCCTTTACTTTCGTCAAAGTCTGTCAACGGTTGGTGTATTTCTATTAACTGTTTATCACCATTCTCATAGGACATCTTTACTGGTTGATTAACGACTCTCACTTGAGTATTTATAGGTACATTATCAAAAAGCCATTTAATATCACTATCATACATTCGAATGCAACCTGAGCTAGCACGCATACCAATACCAAAACGCTTGTTAGATCCATGGATTAAGTATTCACTGGTACCTAATCTTAAGGCATATTTTCCAAAAGGATTATCAGGGCCGGCAGCAATTTCTTTAGCTAAGTACTCACCATGTTCTGCAAAATTTCGGGCTTGCATTTCTTTGGTTGGTCGCCAAATAGGATCTTTTCTTTTTTCACTTATCACTGTACTAGTTAGCGGTGTCGACAATCCTTCACGACCAATACCGACAGGAAAAACATGCACTTTATTTTCACCGGGGGGAAAATAGTACAGTCGTAATTCAGGCAAGTTGATGACTATTCCCGTTCGCGTAATAAAGGGGAGTATCATTTGGTTAGGTATAATTATCTCAGTACCTATTTTAAGTAAAAATGGATCGTGCTTTGGATTCGCAGCAAGTAATGCCAAAAAGCCAACATCGTATTGCTCTGCAAGTTGCTGAAAATAGTCCCCTTTAACAACGGTATGACGCTTAGGATAACCAATAAGTCGCTTATTCAGCCCTTCCATATCATAAACATTTGCCATCAAAGGAGCACAAATATCTATCAATATCACAAGGGGTAGGAAAATAAGGAGTATTATTTTAAACAGACTCATGATGACTATGACCAATAAGGCTTCATTGATAATGCTTTTGATCTGGACTGATCTAGTGCCATAATTAAATTTTCGCTTTTATTGGTTAACCATAGCGCTAATTTTTTTTCTGGATTAGGTAAGTGTACTAATTGCTGCTGTAATAAGCTCAATGATTGCAGCTCACTAATACCTTGTTTAATATCTAGCCAAGGCATATTGTATCGCTTAACTAGATCGCTTTGTGGCTCTGTAAACAGACAGCTAAACCAGCTAGTGGTTGCTAGTGCCCTAATCAATAAACTATGCGCAGTTAAATAACACTCTATAGGTAATGAATACTGTGGCTCTATCAATCGAGTTAATTCAGAGCTTAATGCTTTCGTGCTAGTGTTTAAATGATTCATGGCAAAATCAGCTAACGATGAATAATTGCAAACTGTTGGTGTATTATCACTATGCCTTTTAAGTAATAAAGCAAGTAAATTGACTTGTAGATTGTTAAAACGTTCACTATGTAATAACGCTAATACTTGTGATTCACAAGGATAGCGGGTTTGAGTTAATTGCAACTTGGTTATTAATTCTTGATTAACCGAAGTTTCTTTTTGGTAGGTACTTTGCTTACGAGTCAATGATTGGATATAACGGGCATTATCGACCCAAGAAATGGTTCTAATAAAGTAGCTAAGCTCAGCGCGCAGTGCTATCTCATCAGCCGTTAATATTTCATTGAAAAGCCAGAACCCTTGCCTAAGTAGAACAAGTAATTCACTTATTTTATTAAGTTTATTTAACCGCTCTACTGAGCTGGCATCAACATAGCGGTCAACACAGCGTTGTAATTGAGTTAGAGAGTACTCTATGCCATGGGTGAAAGCGTTATCTAGTCGGCTGTCTTTTGGTATCTCAATCATCGAAAGGGATATTTGCTCAACAATAGCACTATCATTAGCCACTTTAACATCTACATCAGACCCTGATGTCGTACTCTCATGATATAAAGCATAACCCCGAGCAGCTTTTGTTAACTGTCCCGGTCGTAACAATAATTGACTAAATAAAAGCTTAGTTAATACAAATAATGCTTGAGTATCACCACTAACTAGCTCTAACTCGATCTCATAAATTCGCGGTTTATGTGCATAATTCTGACAAGCAATTTCACCACAATCAAAAGCGATTTCGACTTGAGCATTGTCTACACTAACAAGCCAGGTATGACGAGTAAAATTGGTAGAGAATAGTTCCACAATCTCTTGCTGTAATTGCTTAATATTAGTTTGGGGCTGCCAAATAGTATTAGGAAATAAAGCAATAATAGGTTTTTCGTCATCTATGTCGACATTATATTCAGGCCTTTGATGCAAACCTGCAATGATGGTTCCTGACGTTTTTACCGTTTGTTCAAAGTTCTCATTTTCACCGAAACATTTAGTACCGCGGGTACGTAAAGCAACTCTACTTTTGCGTAGGGCCAGATCAGGAGTATCGAAATAGTGATTACTCAATTGCTTCTCTTGGTGAGCAAAGGTTAATTTATGCTCTGAAAGTAGCTGGCTTACCTTTGTCATAATCTGCTCTGAAGTGACCAATTCATGGTTTTCAAGCAAGGAGTATTTTAATTCAATTTCTGTAACCATTATGCCCTAATTAAGTAATGTTGCTTATCACCAACAAGCATACATTTAGTACATCAATATGCCAATAGGACTTTCCGCTTATTTTTACTGGAAACATATATAGAATAGGACCTGTAATAACTCTTATATTACGAAATAAAAAACTTACTACGAAGGTTTTACTATTTCTTTGAAGGGTGACTTACATATAGCCAAGTAACAAAAGTTAAATTTTCTTTAGTTAGAAGATAACCTTTGTGACTAATGATATCATTCTTAGCTTGCCATCAAAGCGGCAAACACATAATATCTTGTCTTCCTTGATATATTTACTACATGGTTTTTCTATGAATAACGTTATTAATGTTATAGCTTTTATTGCTATTACTTTATCTAGCTCGCTTTCTTTATCTGCTCAAGCCGCAGAAAACACTTATAAGCAGGGCTATATCTCTGATGAATTATTCATATATATGCATGCCGGCCCAGGGACTAATTATAGAATTTTAGGCACTGTTACCGCAGGCTCTGATGTTAAGATTACCGGCGCAGTAGAAAATGGTTACAGTGAAATAATAGATAATAAAGATCGCGCGACTTGGGTTGAAAGTAAATATGTAACTACTCAAGCAGGACTTCGATTTGTTGTTAATAAGCTCAATGAAGAAATTTCAGATAGTAGTAACTTTACTAGCCAACTCGATGGTCAAGTAAATGAGTTAAAGAGTGAGGTTATTTTATTAACTAATGATAAAAAAGAACTCTCAATTGAGCTTAAAAAGTTAACAGATACCTTAATAAAAACACAAGCAAAAATTAAAGATCAAGATACTGACATTAAAAAGCAATGGTTTTTCACTGGCGCATTAGTATTAGGTATCGGGTTGATCTTAGGCTTAATCTTGCCAAGGTTCTTTGCTCGCCGCCGAGGGTCAATGGATAGCTGGTCATAAGTTAATTAATTACTTAAATTATTAAGCTAATACCACGATTAAAACAACTGAACTATAAGTATCTCAATACTCTGTTTAAGATACTTATAGTTAATAAACTCGACAGTAAACCTCTTTAGCTTGCCAAGTTCAAATATTGTTGAGCAATCTCACTTGCTGATACCTTACCTAGAATTTCAGCTTCACTTAATTTAAGTTCACTTTTTAATACACGGTCAATTGCCTTAGCTAATGCTTTCGGGTCTCGTCTTGGGACTAAAAAGTCACTCAATGAACCCGTTAATATTTCATCAGGTCCATGTGGGCATTGAGTACTAACTATTTTTGTATTAACAGCCAACGCCTCTAATAATACAGTAGGTAAGCCTTCATAATCAGAACTAATAACTAAAGCACTAGCTCGTTGAATCCAATTATATGGATTTGATTGAAAACCAGGTAATATAAGTCGGTCAGTAACTCCATACTTTTCAGCTAACTTAAGCGCTTTCTCTGGTTTATTACACAATAAAACTAAGTTAATGTCTGTAGTGAGCTGAGCCAAAGCAGCAAATAAAATATCGTGACGCTTTTGTTTTGCCAGCCTTCCAACATGAATAATAAAGGGCTTGCTTGGTATAGAACTATTTCCAATCAATGATTTTCGCTGAATATCTTCAATATCAAAAGGGTTATAGATGGTACGAATAGTCCTAGGTTGTATTATTCCACCTTGAGTCACTTCCTGTTCAATTCCTTTTGAAACTGTAATTAAGTCTTTCTCTGAGAGGTTCTTTTTGGAATTAAGTAAATACCAATAAGCAAAAGGACCCAGTTTTTTTTGCCGCGTTAATTCTTCTTCGACGCTGTTATGTATAATGTAGTAAACCGAGGAGATATTGCTTCTAGCCAGTAAATTATTACTACGATCCAAATTAGATAAAATTAAATCAAAAGCCCCCGTGTTCAATTGACGATCAGCAAACCACGCTTCTATCTTTATTACGCTTTTTCTGCGCTGCCAAAACCGATCTACTTTTGAGGCTTTGTGATCAAATAAATAACTAACGTTGATACCATCAGGGATAGCATAATCACAACGATTACTTAATGACAAGATAGTGAGGTTATGCCCTTGTGAAACCAACTCAGTCGCTAAGCTGATCATCACACGCTCAGCACCACCACCAGTTAAACTGTCTATTACTATGGCAATATTTTTCATTTAATTCATATCCTGAGCACAGTTTTCTTTAACCGAGGGAAACAATAAAGCAATATCCTCAACAATAACTTCTAACGCGTTCACTGGTGCTTGATGTTCCATATTATTTACCAGAGTTTGGCTCTTTTCGTCCTCGAGAATTAGCATGGCTTGCTGAACTAAACTATCAGAGGTAGGTACAGCAGGAATTACTAGACTATTATTATGGCATAACCTTAAACGCGCAGGCTGATCAGGCGATACTGGTGCTGCTGCACAAACTTTATGCAAAGCAATACATTGCAATAAAGTATCTCCGGCACTAATAACACAGCCTTTCGCGTTAGATAATAAAGTAATAAAATCTTTATTTTCGATATTCTTTAAGTTGATAATATCGTTATCTTCAGGAAGGTTGTTGGGATAGTTACTACCGAAGATAACAACACATTTCATCTTGACTTTACCTTCAAGGTATTGCTGATAAAACTTTTTTGCTGCTTGATAATAAATATCCGTAGCAAGTGAGTTTTCTATTTTATGTCCACCAGAGCCTGCATTAAAAACAAAATAATGCTCTTTAATTAAACCATAGTTTTTCAGGAGTGACTCTTGCTCTTCAGGGCTACTCAAGTCAAATACAGGGCCAATATTTTTAGGTGTTTTTTTGTTCAATAATGCAAGCTTGGCTCGCTGCCAATGACTTATTGGTTTTATACTATAATCAGGCTGAGCCACCCAATGAATATCAGTATGTAATAAACGATTGAGTTTTAAACCACGGCTCCGCTTTTTGCTATGCTGAGAAATGAAAGCGACTTTTGCCCCCACCTGTTTTGCTTTTTTGAAGTTATTTCCTCTTCCTGATGCATCAAAAATGATTAAATCAGGCATGATTTCTCCAATAATATTATTTACTTTGGAAGCATTTTTTGTTGGTGACCCCATACAGGTATGGACCGTATAGGGGCAATCATTTAAATAAGACACCTGATCATTTAAAATAAAGTGTATTTGAATATTGGGCCAACGCAATTGTAGTGCTTTAGCGATAATCATAGAGCGCATGTATTCTCCAATACCAGACGGTGAAGAGACAGGAATAAATAGTACGCTGTTAGGTTCCATTAAAGTACAATATTAAGAAAGTAGGTGATAAGTAATAATAAGTATTTTACCTGAAAACAAATCACTCCTCTAACATCTATTACTGTTTTTTTTTGTTATCTTAATCAAACAGTAGATGAGTTAATAAGCCAACACTGCTACAATCTCCACAATTTTTTCTCCGCAGTTTCTCTCTGTCTATTTAACTGCAATTTTTTAGGAAGTTTTAATGTTCTTAAAGCCTAGTTTGGCCGCTTTTTCTGTATTGGTTTTGAGTGGCCTTTTCAATACAAGTTCTGCCGCTCCTTGGGTTGAACCGAATGATCTTGCCTTAAGAAATGATATCCAGCTGCTTGCAGATATCGGCATTATTACCGCCCCTGTTACGACATATCCATTAATGTGGAATGCCATTAAAGATGACTTGATGTCAGCTAAGTCCTATTTGCTTAATGAAGAGCAACGTCAAGCGCTTGAGCATGTTAGGTTTAGCTTTAAATATGCATCGAGTAAGCAAAACACCACTAAAAAAACCATTTATTTGGCCAGCAGCGCTAATCGATTTACTAGCTATGGCAATGATAATTTCGACCAAGGCAATATTGAGTTATCTGATGAATTTTTTGTAGGTAATTTAGCAGGTAAGTTACAAGTAAATTATCGAATAGGCTTAGATGATAATCCAGAATTAAAGCAAGGTAGCGATGCAAACCTTGATGGTAGTTATTTAGCCTACAAATTAGGCAACTGGGTGGTAAGTGCAGGCTCCATTGAGCGTTGGTGGGGGCCTGGTATTGATACTAATTTAATCATGACAACGAACTCTAGGCCATTACCAGCGATAGCGATCACCCGTGATAACTCTGCAGCCTTTGAAACGCCTTGGTTAAGTTGGGTCGGACCATGGACACTAACGGCACAAATGGCGCAGTTAGAAAGTAGCCGTGAAGTACCGGATGCTTTGATGTGGAGTGCCCGTGGTACATTTCGTCCTATTAGGGGATTAGAGCTTGGCGCTTCTTGGTCACTTCAGTGGGCAGGGGATGGTCAACCTAGCTCTGTTGGTGACTTTTTTAAGGCTATTACCGGTGGTCAAGAATGTGCTAACGGTGAACCGACTTGTGATCCAAGCATGCTTACACAATTTGGTAATCATATAGCCGGTTTTGATGCTCGCTGGTCAGATACTATTTTTGATGTTCCGTATGCACTTTATGGTCAACGAATAGGTGAGGACTCACCTGATGGTGGCTTAATTACCGATAAAGCTGATTTATATGGTATTGAAACTCGTTTTACCCTATTTAATCAACGAATATTGGCAAATATAGAATATACCGATACACAGGTCGCCTGTGGAGGCAGAGATTCAACATATTTAAATTGTTATTATGAGCATAGTACCTATGAATCTGGCTATCGTCATTATCGTCGAACTATCGGATCGACTTATGATAATGATGCACAAACCTTAGTTGCTACTTTTTTAGTTCAAACAACAGCTGGTAATAGCTGGCAATTCAAATTTAGAAAAGTGCAGCTAAATACGGATAATATTGATAAATATCCTGATGATATCAACTTAGGCAACCCTGTTTCTAAAGTCGCTGAAGATGTTTTACAATTTGATGGGCAATATAAATTTATCGCCCTAGATTCTCGCTTTACCCTTGGCATGATAGTGACCAATTCAACATTTACTAACAAGATTAATGCCTTAAGTGATGCTCTAGACAATGAAGATAACACCGAATTTGATGCTTACATAAAATGGGAATACCGCTTTTAATAGTTTCGAGTTTATTTATCCTTAATTGCTACTCACAACCCGCTAAGTAAATAATAATTAACCGCTAATTAAAAAAATAGAAATGATGATATACTTCATCATTCGATAATTACAAAAAATAAAAAGAAGCGAAATAGCCAATGAAAACGACCACAACTTACGCGCCTCGCTGGTATAATACCTATGCCATTCACTTCTTCCGTCTAGTTATCACCCGAATATTACCTGCGTCTTGGTTTAGAGCGCCGCTTCCTGCACCAAAAGACCGCAAAACTGTCGATGGATTTTTCAAACTAGAAATTGTTAGTCACTGTTGGGGCTATTCAAACATGCTTACCTATCAGCTAAGCTCCTTTGTTAATTTTCCGCCAACCAAATGTGCCCTTACCGTTACCGTTTTTTACGCTAAAGAAGATGTAAAAAGCCAAGCCGTATTAGATTTCTTTAATCAGAAAACTGTGGAGAATGTCACTTGGAATTTTCAAGCCTTATCAAAGGGTAAGTTATTTAGACGTGGTATAGGCCGAAACTTAGCCGCACGTTCAACAGATGCTGACTGGTTATGGTTTACCGACTGCGACATTATTTTTCATGAAAACTGCTTAGACTCCTTAGCTGATAAATTACAAGGTAAACAAGAGTCCTTATATTACCCTCAGCAAGAACGAACAACCGAAATGTTGGCGCAAGACGATCCTATGTTACGTCAAGATAGCGAACCTCAATTAGTCGATATTAATGCTGACGGGTTTAGCTTGCATTCACGTGATAAAGCAAAAGGTGCTTTTCAAATTGTTCACGGTGATGTTGCTCGGGCGATCGGTTACTGTGAGAAACTAAAAATGTTTCAAACAGAAGATGACTGCTGGCGTAAAACCTATGAAGACACCGCTTTTAAGTGGTTAATATCCAGTGAAGGTATCCCCTTAGATATCGATGGTGTATTCCAAATCCGTCACGTTCAAAAAGGTCGTTATACCAAAGACTCTAACGTATCGAGAGTTCGCAGTAAAATTAGACGATTGCAAGAATAAGAGAGAAAAATGAAAGTATTAACTGTATTTGGTACTCGTCCAGAAGCGATAAAGATGGCACCACTTGTTCATGCTCTATCAGCTGATCCACGCTTTGAATCACAGGTTTGTGTCACAGCACAGCACAGAGAAATGCTTGATCAAGTTCTCGACTTATTCAAAATAATGCCAGACTTTGACCTTAATCTAATGAAGGCAGGTCAAACGTTAAATGATGTAACTGCACGGATTTTATTAGAATTAAAACCTGTTTTAAACGAGTTTAAACCTGATATTGTACTTGTACACGGTGATACAGCAACTACGTTTGCGGCCACTTTAGCAGCGTATTATGAACAAATACCTGTTGGACATGTTGAGGCCGGTTTACGAACAAACAATATATACTCACCTTGGCCAGAGGAAGGGAATCGCAAATTAACAGGTGCATTAACTAAGTACCATTTTGCTCCTACTGAAACTTCTAAAGAAAATCTATTGAGAGAGAATTACTCAGCAGAAAGTATTACTGTGACAGGTAATACCGTTATTGATGCACTATTAATGGTTCAAGATAAAATCACAAAAGATAGTGAATTAGAGGCAAACTTAGCTGCTAAATTTACTATGTTAGATAAGTCTAAAAAGCTCATATTGGTCACAGGTCACCGTCGCGAAAGTTTTGGCGGAGGCTTTGAAAATATATGTCAAGCACTCGCATTAACAGCAAAGCGCTACCCAGATGCACAAATACTTTACCCTATGCATTTAAACCCTAATGTCAGGGAGCCGGTAAATCGTTTATTACAAGGTATAGACAATATATTCCTAATAGAGCCACAAGAATATTTGCCTTTCATTTATTTAATGACACAAGCGCATATTATCTTAACAGATTCAGGCGGAATTCAAGAGGAGGCGCCTTCCCTTGGCAAACCTGTACTTGTGATGAGAAGCACGACCGAGCGTCCAGAAGCGGTCTCTGCTGGCACAGTAAAGTTAGTTGGTACCGATGTTAAGACAATAACTGACAATATCACTGAATTAATGGATAACGAACATACCTACCAAAATATGAGCATTGCTCATAACCCTTACGGGGATGGTAAAGCGTGTATGAAAATTTTAAATGCCTTGTATAAATAACAAGCAAAGATTTAATTGAATAGCTAAGTCGAAACTTTTATTGGATACCCCTATGTCTTTGAAACAAAAAAAAACCATATCTCAAAAAGTAAAGTGGTGGGTCAATACCCGTATCGTTGGTTTTTGGCGTATCAAGTTTTCCGGTTATATAAAGCAAAAAATTGCAGCCGCACCAGACACAGTAAGCTTTAACCGTGATGCTAGCCCTATGCCATCACCGAGCAATGAAGGTATTACTGTAATACTTACGGCTTATAAACGTTCTGAATATCTCGAACAGCAAATTGAAGCACTACGTGCACAAACAGTGCCTCCTGCAGAAATTTGGGTGTGGTCAAATCGCAGTGATGTAGAATTACGTGATATGTCAAAACTTGCTGACCGTGTGGTCGCTTCAAATAGTAATTTTCTTTTCTGGGGGCGTTTTGCTTTAGCAAATTTAGTTCGCACTAAATATGTTGCCTTTTTTGATGATGATATATTGCCTCAACCACGCTGGTTTGAAAACTGTTTACAGACAATAGAAGCGGGACATGATGCGATTTTAGGTGGCTCAGGCGTTTTACTTCCAACAGAAGGCGGCTATTCAAGTAAGCATAAAGCTGGCTGGAACGGAAACCATTATGATACTCCTGTTCAAGTTGACCTCGTTGGCCATGCGTGGTTCATGAATAAAGCGCATGTGAATTATATGTGGCGGGAAGAGCCCGTTTCATGGGACAACGGTGAAGACATTCACCTAAGTTATATGGCATTAAAGCATGGTGGTATTAAAACTATGGTGCCACCGCACCCTGAAAATGACCAATCACTTTGGAGCTGTCGACCAGACTTCGGTAAAATTGTAGGCCGTCTTAATGTGGCAACTTACAAAACTAAAGATCATAAAAACACTCGCAGTGAAATTGTTGATAGTCATACAGAAAACGGCTGGCGGGTTGTAAAATCTCATAGCGATTTTAGCTTACCTAAAGAGAAGTAATTTGTTAGCCTATCGCAGAGAAGTAGACGGTTTAAGAGCCCTTGCAGTGATCCCTGTTATTTTTTTTCATGCAGGTCTTTTTGGCTTCTCTGGTGGTTATACTGGCGTTGATATTTTTTTCGTCATCAGTGGTTATCTAATCACTTGCATCTTATTAAAAGAGCTTGAAACCGATAGCTTTTGTTTAAAGAACTTCTACCAAAGACGAGCAAAAAGGATATTACCCGCTTTGTTTTTGGTGATAACCGTTACCACACTTGTCGCCGTATTGATAATGCCGACAGAGCTACTAAAATCTTACGCCAATAGCGTATTATCTGTTATTACCTTTACCTCAAACATACACTTTTACATTGTCAGTGACTATTTCTCAACTGCTGCTGAACAAAAGCCTCTATTACACACATGGAGCTTAGCAATTGAAGAGCAATATTATTTGTTCTTCCCACTATTGCTTGCTTTTTTCTTCAAAAATAAAGCCCGATTAAAAATCGTTTTAATTACATTAACGGTACTCTCTTTAGCAACAGCGCAAACTCTAAGTCTTTCAGGTCAGACCGAAGCCAACTTCTACCTGATTTTTTCACGTGCATGGGAGCTATTCGCAGGCTCCTTGATTGCTATGTTTCATTTAGACAAAAAAGACATATCGGCAACGACTAAAAGTATATTATCGACAATAGGAATAATATGTATTGTTAGTTCATTTTTCCTGTTCGATGCTAATACGCCCTTCCCAAGTCTTTATACCTTGTTACCTGTATTAGGGACATGTTTAGTTATCACTTGTGCAACACCGAATAACCTCACAGGTAAACTGCTTTCGTTACCCTTATTTGTCTCAGTGGGTTTGATTTCTTATTCCCTGTATTTATGGCACCAACCCATCTTCGCCTTTTTACGTATGAAGACATTTGGCGAGCCGAGCCACTTACATTTTTTAATAGCCATAGCGTTCACATTCTTATTAGCTTTTTTAAGCTACAAATTAGTTGAAACGCCTTTTAGAAAGAATAAGAAGCTATTAAAACTGAATACTTTCAAAATAAGCGCACAAGCAATGGCTATCTTGATATTAATGGCTGGGACAATTTTAGTAACAAAAGGTTTTCCTGACCGCTTTGATAACCCTTATGAAGCAAGCATCGAATCAAGTCCCTATAGAGATAAGTGCCATACCAGTGGTGCTAATTATTTAAAACCAGATGCGGCTTGTCGTTATCCTAATTCAAATACCACATGGGCAATGTTTGGCGATAGCCACTTGGTTGAGCTCAGTTATGCTTTTTCAGAAAAATTAGCCATAAAAGATGAAGGATTGTTGCACCTTACTTTTAGCGGCTGCGCTCCAGCATTAAATTTTGAAGTGATAAAAACAGGTTGTGACTCATGGGTCAGGGAATCATTAGATTACTTAATCACTAGAAAGGACATCACCAATGTGATGGTCAGTTTTAGGGCGAGCGCCTTTTTATTTGGTGAGCATGATGACATCTACCCTAACATTCCCAACTTAATTGCCAATCATAGGTTTACAGAGACATATAGTGATCTTTCATCTAATGATGCTGCAAATTTATATTGGTCCGGTTATCAAAGATTGATTGATACGTTACTTAAGCATAATAAGCGTGTGGTCATCGTATACCCCATTCCAGAAATTCCAGATGATATTAATACAGTACTCACACCATTTTCATTATTTGGTGGCGGTTACAGCTATGATATTGAGAATACAACGAGTGTAGATTATTACCTCAATCGTAATAAATTTATATTAGATCGTTTAAATAGCTTACCTTATGACCAGAATCTAATGGCGCTTAAGCCAGTTGATGCCTTGTGCCAATCATCGGGTTGTGGGGCAGTTTTATCAGATAAAGCCATGTATTTTGATAATAATCACTTAAGTATTGAAGGCGCAAAAAAAGTGATATCTTTGCTGCCCGCTATATAACGTAAATTTAATGTTTAAAGCTAAAATACCCAACTTACATTCATCTATTAAAATAGCAGTTTAAAGATATTCAAGACAAAGTTTGAATAAGGATCCCTAATGAAGTTAAATTTAAAACAGTCCGTTAAAGTATGGTTTCAAATCAACGTAATGAGCTTGTTCTACTTTGGTTATTCATCGAAAGACAAAAATAACGAGTCTCACCTTGATAACAAAAACCAGCTGGCATTTGAGCAGCAAGGAACAATTAACCTTACTCAAGCAAGTGGTTCAACGACTGTCATTATTTCTGCGAATTCAGATACTGAAACCACAACAGCTTTAATTGAGTCTCTCCAGAAACAATCGGTTAAACCCGTAGCTATTTGGGTGGTGTGTCAAACAGATGAGCATAAATCATTTTTTGATCATTCTAGCTCGGCTGATGTCGTTTGGGTAAATAATTCAAACTTCTTAGGTTGGGATAAAGCGGCTTTAACGCAACTAATCACCACAGAATATGTTGTTTGGATTGAAAGCTTCATGAAGCCATCTAAAGAGTGGTTAGCCAACTGTATCAATCAGTTTGAAATTCAACCTGGAATCTACGGCGCTAGCGGTACCATTAGCGCTAATAAACAGCAAAACAAAACCACTAAAAAGATCGGTTGGGACGGAGTTACATTAGACAAAAACCAGCAAGTAGATTTTGTTCAAGATGCACTGTTCTTATCCAAAGCGCTTTTTTGTAAACTATCAGCGGCTATTTTTAGCTTTAAAGACTACAACTGTTCTCCTGAGGTCATGTTATGTTATTTAGCGAATAAAGAGCTCAATACTCAATCTTTTGTGCTTCCGTATTCTGAGCTAAATCAAGAGATATGGTCCACGGATAAACACTACTCCTTGCCTATTAGCAGAAAGGAGTTTTCCTTTGCTCTATTTCAAACAAAACTAAATGCACTTAAGAAATTCGAAGAAGAAAGCTCTACAATAATTAGCGAAGTAGACAAGCTCAATATAGATACCGGACACCAAAGTTTTAGTGAAGAGTTATTTTTATTTACCGATAAAATTCTCGCTCACGAAAACTTTTCTATTGTAAGATTTGGCGATGGCGAGATGAAAATAGTTAAAGGTGAGAGCATTAAAACATCTCGATTTTTCTACACCCCTGGGGATGAAAAGCACGAATATAACCGAGATATATTGTGTAAGTCACTTTCTTATAATAATCCACAATACTTTGTTGGTTTTCCTGGCCGTTGTTGTGTTGGTGATGAATACACTGACTCAATAATTGAGTTATCTGGCTTACCTGATCAACAACTCACTTGGGCATCAGTATTCATTAATGCTAATTACGATCACTTCTTAAATGTGACCACACCAGCCTTACAAAAAAGAACACTCAACCTTATTTGTTTTGAAAAAGCGGTTTTAAAACATTTACCCTTTAAGATTAAAAAACACTTTGGCGTAGGTATGAATGCATGGGCAGATGACTTAGAAAAAACCTTACCTGCTATAGAAGCTTATATAGAAGAAAATAATGTTAAAGATGAAGTTTTTATATTTTGCTCTGGAATTTTAAGTAATATGTTAATTTACAAACTTACTGAAAAATACCCCGACAATACTTATTTAGATGTAGGATCAGTTTTCGACGTTTATTTAAGCTTAGGAAAAACAAGAAGGTATCTTAAAGGTAACCAAAAACAAATTCAGCATAGCTGTATTTGGTAAAGTTAACCAAATGTGAGTTAAGTTAAACCTTTAATTATTAACTATCATATTACATTTTAGCCATTGACACTTATCAAGTAAGTGCGCTATTAATAGTACATTGAATAGTTTTCACCTAAAAAGAATAATTATTAGCTTTTTCCGTATTTTTACACAAACGCTAATACTAAAAACAAAATGACTAAATTGATTAAGCATATTAACACTAACCTCCTCCTCGCACTCATCGTGCGCGGCTAGGTTTTTTTGCTTCCTCAACAGTTTACACATTGAAAACTAAGTAGAAATCAAATTAAACCCGCGCTAACAATCGCGGGTTTTTTTATGTCCGCAGTTAATAGTGCTAATTTTTAAGCAGACACAGGATTTATAGGATAGAAAAATATGAGCAACTCACAAGTAAATAATGACCAAGTTATAATTTTTGACACCACCTTGCGTGACGGTGAGCAAGCATTAAATGCTAGCTTATCTGTACATGAAAAACTTCAAATAGCCCTAGCCATTGAGCGCCTTGGTGTTGATGTCATGGAAGTTGGTTTCCCCGTTTCATCTCCTGGTGATTTTGAATCAGTTCAACAAATTGCACGTACCGTTAAAAATGCACGTGTCTGTGGTTTGGCTCGCGCAGTCGAAGCGGATATTGATGCTTGTGGCCAGGCACTGAAAGTTGCCGACCAATTTCGCATACACACTTTTATTTCAACCTCTGATGTTCATGTACAACAAAAGTTGCGTAAAGAGTTTTCTGACGTAGAAGCCATGGCCGTTCATGCGGTTAAACATGCAAGAAAATACACTGATGATGTTGAGTTTTCTTGTGAAGATGCTGGTCGTACTCCTATTGATAATTTGTGTCGCATGGTTGAAAGTGCCATTAAAGCGGGTGCTACTACGGTTAACATTCCTGATACCGTTGGTTATACCATGCCATTTGAATTCCAAGGTATCATTACTGATTTATTTAATCGTGTACCAAACATCGACCAAGCGATAATCTCTGTACATTGTCACAATGACTTAGGCTTGGCCGTAGCTAACTCAATGGCGGCTGTACAAGCTGGTGCTCGCCAAATTGAATGTACTATCAATGGTATAGGTGAGCGTGCTGGTAACTGTTCTTTAGAAGAAGTTGCCATGATCATGAAAACACGCCAAGCCTTACTTGGTGTAAATACCAATATTAACCATCAAGAAATTGCCCGTGTATCTAAATTAGTTAGCACTGTGTGTAATATGCCGGTGCAATTAAACAAAGCTATTGTTGGCGGTAATGCTTTTAGTCACTCTTCAGGTATCCACCAAGATGGCATGTTAAAAGCTAGTAATACATATGAAATCATGACCCCTGAAAGTGTCGGTATCGCAAAAACAAAATTAAACCTTACTTCTCGAAGTGGTCGTCATGTAATCAAGCACCGCATGGAAAGTCTAGGTTACCAAGAAAGTGATTATGAAATTGAAGAGTTATACGCTGATTTCTTAACATTAGCGGATAAGAAAGGCCAAGTATTTGATGATGATTTAGAAGCATTAGTCTTTAAGTTGAAACAAAAGGACTTACAAGATTTCTATCAACTAGACACTATCAATGTGCAATGTGGTGATGGTGACTTTGCTACTGCTAGCATCAAGTTAGTCTCAGGAGATGACACAGGAAAGATTCACGCTGCCACAGGTAATGGTCCTGTTGATGCCCTTTACCAAGCAATCAAACAAAGTGTTGATATCGAATTTGAGGTCAGTGATTACAAAATATCAAATAAAGGCTCTGGTGAAGATGGTTTAGGTCAAGCCGATTTAGTTATCACTTGGCAAGGCAGAAATTTCCATGGCTACGGTTTAGAAACTGATGTTATTGAAGCCTCAGGACAAGCACTAATTAATGGTCTTAATAGTATTCACAGAGCAATGACCATCGCTGATTTAAAGTCAGCAAAACAAGCTTAGTCACTTTGAATAAGTTGATTGTAAGCAAATAACCAATATAAGTAATAGCGACTTAATCGCCAAAAAAGAATTTAAAATTTAAAGAGAAATAAAAAATGTCCAACATAGCAATATTAGCCGGTGATGGTATCGGCCCAGAAGTCATGGTTGAAGCTAAAAAAGTATTAACCGCAGTAGCCAATAAATTTGATTTTGAAATCAGCACGCAAGACTATGATATTGGTGGTGCTGCCATTGATAATCACGGTAATGCCCTGCCCGATTCAACTATGGCTGGCTGTGAAGCCAGTGATGCTATTTTATTCGGCAGCGTGGGTGGCCCTAAATGGGCAAACTTACCTCCAACAGAGCAACCTGAACGCTGCGCCTTATTAGGTTTACGTGGTCATTTTGATTTGTTCTGTAATATGCGTCCAGCAACCTTACAGCCTTCATTATCGGCACTATCTACCTTACGTAGTGATATTTCTTCTCAGGGTTTTGATGTATTAGTTATACGTGAATTAGCTGGCGATATTTACTTTGCTGAGCCAAAAGGGCGTCGAGGCGAAGGCGAAGAAGAGACAGGTTTTGATTCGATGTTTTATTCACGTCGTGAAATAAAACGTATTGCGCACCTTGCCTTTCAAGCGGCACAAAAGCGTAATAACAAAGTAACTTCTGTTGATAAAGCCAACGTATTAGCAACGAGTCAGTTGTGGCGTCAAGTTGTCATTGAAGTTGCAGCTGAATATCCTGAAGTAGAGTTAGAACATCTTTATGTTGATAACGCTGCTATGCAGTTAGTACGCGATCCTAACCAGTTTGATGTGATGCTTTGTCCTAACTTATTTGGTGATATTTTATCTGATATTTGCGCGATGATTACCGGTTCTATGGGGTTACTACCATCAGCAAGTTTAAATAGCGACGGTTTTGGTATGTATGAGCCTGCTGGTGGAAGTGCACCTGATATTGCAGGGCTTGGCATCGCTAACCCTATTGCACAAATCTTATCAGCCGCTTTAATGTTACGTTTCAGTTTAAATCAAGGTGCTGCAGCAAAAGCCATCGAAGATGCGGTATCCGGTGCACTAGATAACGGAATATTAACTGCGGACTTATTACCAGCAGATCAAAGAGGAAAAGCAAAATCTACCAGTGAAGTAGGTGATTATATTTGTAAACACATCACTGCCCAAAAAGAAGAGAGCTTATAAGATGACAACCAAGACCCCACAAACCATGTATGAAAAGTTATGGCAAACACATTTAGTTGAAGAAGCTAAAGGTGAAACACCATTACTTTACGTTGACCGTCATTTAATCCATGAAGTGACTTCTCCACAAGCTTTTGCAAATTTACGTTTCCATAATCGCCCAGTACGTCATCCTGAACGTACCATTGCAACAATGGATCACAATATCTCAACACGCTCGTTAAAAATTGATGCCGCCGGTGAAGGTGCTGCTAATCAATTACGCGCATTAGAGAAAAACTGTAAAGAGTTTGGCATTGAACTATTTGGCATGGGCCATAAAAACCAAGGTATCGCTCATGTAATGGGGCCTGAACTAGGTCTAACCTTACCTGGTACCATCATTGTGTGTGGTGACTCACATACCGCAACGCATGGCGCATTTGGTGCCCTTGCTTTTGGTATTGGTACCTCTGAAGTTGAACATGTTTTTGCTACACAGACATTACGTCAAAACAAAGCAAAAACTATGAAAATTGAAGTTAAAGGTAACGTCGGTGCAGGTATTAGCGCCAAAGATATTATCTTAGCTATAATCGGCAAAACTGGTAGTGCTGGTGCAACCGGTCATGTGGTTGAATACTGTGGTGAGGCTATCGAAGCGCTTAGCATGGAAGAGCGTATGACGGTTTGTAATATGAGTATTGAATTTGGTGCTAAAGCAGGTTTAGTTGCACCTGACCAAACCACTTTCGATTATGTAGAAGGTAAAGAGTACGCACCCAAAGGTGAAGTATTTACCCAAGCAGTCGCTGACTGGAAAGCCTTAAAGTCCGATGCCGATGCCGTATTTGATACCGTACTTACCCTTGAAGCTAAAGATATCAAAGCACAAGTAACTTGGGGCACAAACCCAGGACAGGTGATTAGTGTCGATGGTATTGTGCCTTCACCTGAAGATTTCAGCGATCCAATTGAAAAAGAGTCTTGTATTAATGCATTGAAGTACATGGACTTAACTGCCGGTACTAAAATGACTGAGATTCAAGTGAATAAGGTATTTATTGGCTCTTGTACTAACTCACGCATTGAAGATTTACGCGCTGCTGCCGGTATTGTTCAGCAATACCAAGGCCAGCAAGTAGTTGCCAATGTTGACGCTATCATAGTTCCTGGCTCTTACCGCGTTAAAGAACAAGCTGAAAGTGAAGGTCTAGATAAAATATTTATTGATGCAGGTTTTGAATGGCGTTTACCGGGCTGTTCAATGTGCTTAGGCATGAACGATGATGTTTTAGAAGAGGGCGATCGCTGTGCATCAACCAGTAACCGTAACTTCGAAGGTCGTCAAGGTCGTGGTAGTCGTACTCACTTAGTTAGCCCGGAAATGGCTGCCGCTGCAGCTATTACTGGTCATTTTGTTGACTTAAATGCGTAACAGCTACATAACCTTATTAAGGAATTGAAAATGGAAAAGTTTATTACACACACAGGTTTGGTTGTACCGTTAGATGTTGCTAACGTCGATACCGATCAAATCATCCCAAAGCAGTTTTTACAAAAAACTGAACGTGTCGGTTTTGGCGTGCACTTATTTCACGATAGCCGCTACCTTGATCATGCGGGTACACAAGTAAATCCTGACTTTGTCATCAATAAAGCTGAATATAAAGGTGCTAGTATTTTATTAGCCCGCGAAAACTTTGGTTGTGGTTCAAGTCGTGAACATGCGCCTTGGGCGCTGCAAGAGTTCGGTTTTAAAGTCATTATCTCATCAAGTTTTGCTGATATTTTTTATGGTAATTGTATCAACGTAGGTCTATTACCGATTAAATTAAGCGAAGCAGAAATTGAGCAGTTATTTGAACTATCACCAGATGCTCAATTAACTCTTACTATTGATTTGCCAAATAATGTGGTTACTTGTGGTGATCTTTCATTTAAGTTTAGTTTGAGTGAATTTCAGCAATACAGCTTAGAAAACGGTGTTGATAGTGTTGGTTGGACTTTAGACAAACTTGATATAATTAAAGCCTTTGAAGAGAAAATGCCTGCTTGGCAATAAGTTAGTC
>Ga0209292_1001125_pt1 | contig 33223 bp, 28 predicted proteins | sample GOMGulsemesocosm_2_FD_184634 | JGI IMG/M metagenome (GOLD analysis project Ga0209292, IMG submission 184634) | Methane-oxidizing microbial communities from mesocosms in the Gulf of Mexico - GOM9C Gulf of Mexico (SPAdes) (version 2) | ecosystem: Environmental > Aquatic > Marine > Cold seeps... | reverse complement strand
CGGCAGTTAAATTACCAACTGTTCGACAACCACCATCAAAATTAGCCACATCAAGTATGCGACTCAACTTGTCAATTTTGCTGTCATCGTGCTGTAAATTAATGCCATTACCTTCAATAAGAATAAGGTTACGCTGATAACCTGAGAAATCTGAAAACACACCATCTTCAACAACACTTGCCATGCTCAAGCGCCAAATAAAATCATCTAAATTTCCACCGTGATTTATGGCTAATTCAATGGTTTCACCTTTTCCGTTTTTCCATGGAATAGTTTTGAAGAGTTCAGGAGATAAAACAGAGATCATTAAGATTTTCCTAAATGTTTTGCATGAAAATGTAAGTGACTTTCGATGAAACTTGCAATAAAAAAGTAGCTGTGATCATAACCTTCATGTTGATTGAGCAGCAGTGGGTAATTATTATGCGACGCTGCTGAAATCAATGATTCAGGATGGAGTTGCTCTTCCAGAAAGTTATCCGCTAATCCTTGATCAACTAATGCAGGTATATGATGTTTGCTTGCTTTCATCAGTACACTTGCATCGTGCTGCTGCCATACTTTCTTATCATCCCCTAAATAAGCATTAAACGCTTTATTTCCCCAAGGGCATTTGACTGGATTTGAAATAGGGCTGAAAGCAGATACTGAACAGTATTTATCAGGGTTTTTAAGCGCGATAGTTAATGCTCCATGTCCACCCATTGAATGTCCACTGATAGATTTTTTATTTGATACAGGAAAGTTTTCTTCGATGAGTTTAGGTAATTCATCCACAATGTAATCATACATTTTGTAGTGCTCAGACCATGGTTTCTCAGTTGCATTGATATAAAAACCTGCGCCTAAACCTAAGTCATAAGATTGGTGCTCATCATCGGCAACATCATCACCACGTGGACTAGTATCAGGACAAACAATAGCGATACCTAATGCTTCCGCTATACGTTGTGATCCTGCTTTTTGCACAAAGTTTTCATCGGTACAAGTAAGACCTGACAACCAATACAAAACGGGCACAGGCGAGCTCTCATCCGCACCTTTAGGCAGATAAATAGCGAAGCGCATTTTACACTTTACACTCTCAGACATGTGCTGAAAGTGTTTTTGCACGCCACCAAACATTTTATTACTGCTAATTTCTTCTATCATATTGTTTCTGCTATTTTCGTTTTTATGATGGGTCAAAATGAATAACGCTACGAATACTTTTACCTGCGTGCATCAATTCAAAAGCTTCATTAATTTTTTCTAACGACATGGTATGTGTGATAAAGTCGTTTAAAGCAAACTCTCCGGCAAGATAACGCTCAACATATTCAGGTAATTCGCTACGGCCTTTAACGCCACCAAAAGCAGTGCCACGCCATACTCGTCCCGTCACTAATTGAAATGGACGTGTTGATATTTCTTGTCCTGCGCCAGCAACACCTATAATAATAGATTCGCCCCAGCCTTTATGGCAGCACTCTAAAGCTGAACGCATCACGTTAACATTGCCAATACATTCAAAAGAATAATCAACTCCGCCATCGGTTAATTCGACGATAATGTCTTGAATGGGTTTATCGTAATCTTTAGGGTTAATACAATCAGTCGCACCTAGTTTTTTAGCTAATTCAAATTTACTTTCGTTAATATCAATTGCAATAATACGACTCGCTTTTGCCATAGCAGCGCCAATTACAGCAGATAAACCAATGCCACCTAAACCAAAAATGGCAACCGTGTCCCCTTCTTCAACTTTCGCAGTGTTCATCACTGCACCCATACCCGTTGTTACACCACAACCTAATAAACAGACTTCTTCGAGTGGCGCTTTCGGATTGACTTTCGCTAAAGATATTTCAGGTAAAACGGTATATTCAGAGAAAGTTGAACAGCCCATATAATGAAAAATAGGCTCACCGTTTAATGAAAATCGTGATGTGCCATCAGGCATTAAACCTTTGCCTTGAGTTTCACGAATTTTTTGACAAAGATTGGTTTTACCTGATTTACAGAATTTACATTCACCACATTCTGGCGTGTATAAAGGAATAACATGATCGCCAACTGCAACACTTGTTACACCTTCACCGATTTGTTCTACCACTCCCCCCCCTTCATGACCTAGAATAACAGGAAATAATCCTTCTGGGTCTTCACCGGATAGTGTGAATGCATCGGTATGGCAAACACCTGAAGCTATTATTTTTACAAGAACTTCGCCTTTTTTAGGCAGTTCTACATCTACTTCTTCTATGGTTAATGGCTTTTTTGGCCCCCAAGCGATAGCGGCCTTTGATTTAATTGTCTTTGGTTTGAATGTCGATGTTGACATGTAAGTTGTCCTGATGGTTGTCGATGCTTTTGCATCTTTATTTCTACGCGTTAAAGCCGTTATAACTGCTTTTTCAATGCTATGTATTTATCTAAATGGGGTTGTTCTAATTTTTTTTCATTAATCATCAAATATAAAGCGTGTGCTTGCTGCTTATCACCCTTCATTAATTTTATTTCTGCAAGATATAACCTTGCGTGAGAAGCTTTAATTAAATCCTTAGCATTTTCGGCATGGATAATTGTTTTTAGGTAGTTTTTTTCAGCTGATGTGTATTGTTTTTTAAGATTCTGCGCTTGTGCTAAATTAAAAAGTACCGCAGCTATTTGTTGTTCATTACCATATTTATAGCTCCAAGGCACAGTTGCATGCCAATGAGCTATTTCTTCATCAAAATAACCAAGCTTTCTAGCAACATGCCCTAGGTGACCGTGAAGTTCCATCATAAAGTGCGGATTCTGACTGTTTTTATATTTTGTTTTTAAGGCATTTAACGACGCATACGCTTCAGAAAATTCGCCGATATATAATTGTAAATTAGCTATTTCAATTAACTTAATAGGCGATGGATAGGCGCCATTCATCAGCGCTAGCTGTTTTTTGGCTTTATATATATATTTTATTCCTTCTTTCTTCTCACCATAAAAAAGACAATATTTTGCATAATACATATAAAGCGTAACTTGGAAGGGCACCGGCAAGTCTTCATCATGTATCCAACGTTTAGTTACTTCGTTTAGCTCTTCAACATGCTGCAAGAGGAATAGTGATGATAATTTATACTGCATTAAGCTAAACCAAATTCGGCTCTTCTCTTTGACACTTTTTAATTCCAAATTCGCTTTTTCAAGACAGTCAGCAGGGGAAATTTGACAGACCTTTCCCATACTCTGATTTTCAAGCCCGTGACTTTTAGCAACGGGCAAGTATAACACCAACAATAAAATTGATGTCCATTGCATTAAAGAATACTTAGCAGAGAAAGAAAAATAGGTGTTCATCGTTAAATACTGACATGGATATTATTAATTTCCAAGCTTGTTTAATATTTTTTAAATTATTGAATGGACAATACCTTGATGCTAATATCCTCCGCTAAAAATTAACCTAAATTTAACCTAGGGTTAACTCTAATAAAAAAAGGATTTATGATGTTTAAAAATACAGCGCTTGCTCTCACCTTGTTGTCCCTTTCTTTAACCGCTTCTGCTGAAGGGAAACTTGGTGCTGGCTTCGGTAATTTATCTAAAAGCTTTAGTGAATTTAATAATCAAGATATTTCATTAAATATTGTCTATGCTTCATTTGCCTATAAATTTGACAAGTCAGAAAAAAATTACTTCATCATGCCTGAACTTCGTTTTGCTAAAGGTATTAGTGATGATTCAGTCAAAAATTACAACTTAGATATTATCATTGATGTAGACACTTTTGTTGCTTTATCCATTCGCGCTCAATACGACTTTAGTAACGGCGCATATATTTATGTAATGCCTTCTTATTCTAATTTAAAAGGGAAAATCAAATACAATGGCGGACTAGATCCTTCTAGTTTATGGGAAGCTGGTACGGGTGCTGGTCTTGGTTATAACCTCAATAAAAATATTGGTGTCGAAGCGTCTTATGAAAAATATGACGACGTTGATTTAGTATCAGTTAGCTTGAAATATAACTTTTAAATGAAGCATCTTTAGAACATAAACACTCATTGCCATCCATGGCACTGCGTTATTGCCTACATGGATGTAGGTACTTATGATTTTTCAGGAACAAAAATCATGACCGTTCACCCTGAACACAAAAGGAGAGCTCATCGCTCTCCTTTTCAATTTTAACCCTTAAATTATAAAGTTAATTCCCCAGCACACTTTGTGTTGTAACATAGAAGTTAGCATCGACTTGAACGCTTGGATTTTCCTGTTCTATTTCAACAGAAGTCCAACGTGTTGTTGGCGACAACCATTGTTTCTTACCGGCAATAGATACCCGTATTGGCATATTGAAACCTTCAATCACATTGCCCCAACGAACTTTCATTACTTTATCTTTAACAAAGTATTCAAAGCTCGGGATACGAATATCACGTAAATATTGGTCAAATACTTTACTGAAATCTATGCCAGATTGTTTACTGATATAATTTTCAACATCTTGGGTAGTCACTGTTTGGTGATAAAATGTTTTACCTAAACCGCGCAGTATTTCGCGCCATTTTTTATTGTCATTAATAACCTGTCGAATGGTGTGCAACATATTGCCACCTTTATCATACATATCACCAGAGCCACCGCGATTGGCATTATACTCACCAATGATAGGTGACTGGTTTTGAATATTCATCCGTTGACCACGAATATACTCAAATGCTTGTGCTTTACTAAAATGATATTCCAAAAACAAGCTTTCTGAGTAGTTAGTAAAGCTCTCATGGATCCACATATCAGCGACGTCTTTATTGGTAATATTATTCGCGAACCACTCATGACCTGATTCATGCACAATGATAAAGTCGAATAACAATCCAGGGCCCGCACTACTTCTGTCGCGACCTAAATAGCCATTTTGATAGCCATTTCCGTAAGTTACCGAGCTTTGATGTTCCATGCCTAAATAGGGAGCTTCCACCAGCTTATAGCTGTCTTCATAAAAAGGATATGGGCCAAACCAATGCTCGAAGGCCTTAATAGTTCGTTTAGCTTCTTTAAATTGTTTTTTAGCTTTGCTTAAATTTTCGCGCAATACATAATAATCCATATCAAGCTGACCTTTTTCACCTTGATGCTTTTCACCAAAATGTACATAGTCGCCAATATTAAGATTTACACCATAGTTGTTAATCGGGTTAACGACTTGCCAGTGATAGGTTTTTGTTTTATCCGTTTTGTTGTGCTCAGTTTTGATTAAACGACCATTAGAAACATCCATTAAATGCTCAGGTACTTCAACACTGATTAAAACACCATTATTGGGTTCGTCGCTCGGGTGGTCTTTATTGGGCCACCAAATACTAGAGCCAATACCTTGATTTGATGTCGCAATAAAGTCGAGGCCATTACTGTCTTTTTTCCAAGTAATACCGCCATCCCAAGGTGCGCGTTTAGCGGTAACTGGTTGCCCTGAGAAGTGCATAGTGATTTTTTGCTCAGAACCTATTTTATGTTCTGTGGTTGGCGAAATAAAATAAGAATAACCGTCTTGTTCAACATTAAGTACTTGACCATTTTGTAGCACTTTCTCAAGTTTCATTGGCGCTTGTAGTTCTATTTGTAATCGCTCGCCTTTAGCCAATACCTGATAAGTCATAGTATTTGTGCCGGAAAATATTTTAGTGGTTGGGTCAACTTTAATATCTAAATGATAATGCGTTAAGTCCCACCACTTTCTTTCTGGCGTTATAGTGCCACGTAGCACCTCTTGATGAGTGATTTGGCCACTTTGTTGTTGCCAATTACTCGCAAAAACACTTGCACTCACAGCGACAGTGCAAAGTGATGCGATGAAGAGAGCGTGGATGCTTTTTATTATCATTATCTTGATCCTAATAACTGCTTATATTTTGTGTATACAATATACTAGCACTGAGTGGTGTCTATTGTGAACCCTAATGAAGCCCGTTTTTTTTATGCGACTAGGCTAGCAAATTGATAAATTTATTATAACTAAACGGTGAATTAATATTACGTGTTTTTAAATTAATACGTTAGTATTACCCTACTTACTTGTCGGAGTGCTCTGGTTATTTTAAAGATAATTAAAGCTGAGATCGCGAAAGCGGGATCCGTAGAACCTGATCAGATTAATATCTGCGTATGGGAACAAGGTAAAATAAAGCTGTTAAAGCATTAATCTATTTCAACTTTATTTTTTCCTCGATCTACACTTCGTCTTTTTTTTAATACGTTTTTAACGAAACGTAACCTATTAAAAGGCAACAAAATGACTGAACCAGCAAATAAACTGACGCGCCGTGAACGTCGTAACCAAGCAGAAACCTTCTTAAAAAACGTATCTGACCAATCTTTCCCAAATTCAAAAAAAGTGTACGTTCAAGGAAAAATTCACGATATCAAAGTCGGAATGCGTGAAATTACTCTGTCTGATACGTTATTAGCGGGCAATAAAGATAACCCTACTTACGAAAAAAATGAACCACTTTGTGTCTATGATACTTCTGGCTTTTATACGGATGAAAATGTAGAAATTGACGTTCATAAAGGTATTCCTCGTTTACGTGAAAGTTGGATTGATGCCCGTGATGATGTTGATTTTTTAACATCGAACAGCTCTAGTTATGCACAGCAACGTTTAGCCGATGATGGTGTTGACCACATTCGTTTTGAACACTTGCCTAAAATGCGTATTGCCAAGAAAGGTAAAAACGTGACGCAAATGCATTACGCTCGCCAAGGTATTATTACCCCAGAAATGGAATACATAGCGATTCGTGAAAACTTAAAGCGTGAAGAAGTAAAAGATGCCACTTTATTGCTACAACACAAAGGTGAATCTTTTGGTGCCAGTATTCCTGAGCAAATTACTGCTGAATTTGTTCGTGATGAAGTGGCTCGTGGCCGTGCGATTATCCCAGTAAATATTAATCACCCTGAGTGTGAGCCGATGATTATTGGTCGTAACTTTTTAATTAAAGTTAACGCAAATATAGGTAATTCAGCGGTAACCTCTTCAATAGAAGAAGAAGTAGAAAAGCTCGTTTGGTCAGCTAAATGGGGTGCCGACACGGTAATGGATTTATCTACCGGTCGAAACATTCATGAAACCCGTGAATGGATCATGCGTAACTCACCTGTGCCAATTGGTACTGTGCCGATCTACCAAGCATTAGAAAAGGTTAATGGTGTAGCAGAAGACCTAACGTGGGAGATTTTCCGCGATACGCTTATTGAACAAGCGGAGCAAGGGGTTGATTACTTTACTATTCATGCCGGCGTATTATTGCGTTATGTGCCAATGACAGCTAAAAGAGTGACCGGTATTGTTTCACGTGGTGGTTCAATTATGGCGAAGTGGTGTTTAGCCCACCATAAAGAAAACTTCTTATACACTCACTTTGAAGACATTTGTGAAATCTTAAAACAGTACGATGTATCGTTTTCATTAGGTGATGGTTTACGTCCAGGTTCAGTTGCTGATGCTAACGATGAAGCGCAATTTGCTGAATTACATACCTTAGGCGAATTAACCAAGCTAGCATGGAAACATGATGTTCAAACGATTATTGAAGGCCCAGGTCATGTACCGCTTCATATGATCAAAGAAAACATGGAAGAGCAACTTAAGCACTGTGGTGAAGCGCCTTTCTATACCTTAGGCCCATTAACAACCGATATCGCCCCAGGTTACGATCATATTACTTCGGGTATCGGTGCCGCTAATATTGGTTGGTACGGTTGTGCGATGCTTTGTTATGTAACCCCGAAAGAGCATTTAGGTTTACCGAATAAAGAAGACGTAAAAGAAGGTCTAATGACCTATAAAATTGCCGCGCATGCTGGCGATTTAGCGAAAGGCCATCCGGGTGCTCAAATTCGCGATAATGCCATGAGTAAAGCGCGTTTTGAATTTCGCTGGTACGATCAATTCAACATCGGTTTAGACCCTGAAACAGCACGTTCTTATCACGATGAATCTATACCCCAAGAATCTGGTAAAGTGGCGCATTTTTGTTCTATGTGTGGTCCAAAATTTTGTTCAATGAAAATTTCTCAGGAAGTACGCGATTATGCGGCTGATTTAGAAGCAGGCAGAAAAATTGAAATACAGTTACTTGACGAAGTTATCGTCTTAGATGCTACGCCAACAGATATAGAACAAGGCATGGCGGAAAAGTCTGCTGAGTTTAAAGCAACAGGTAGTGAGATTTATCACCAAGCGAAGTAACTAACGCGTGACTGTTTTTGAAAAACAAACCTTATCGACTAAAACCTGCGCCAATATTGTTGTTATTGGTGCAGGTTTAGTCGGTCGCCTAATTGCATTGTCTCTGGTCAATCAAGGGCATCAAGTGACCTTGATTGATAAAGATAATAAGCAAGGGCACGAAAGTGCAGCTTATGCGGCGGCCGGTTTATTAACGCCGTTAGGCGAAGCTATGCACGCAGAGCCTAATATTGTTGAAATGGGCTTTGAATCTTTAAAGCTGTGGCCTAAACTTTTAGCCCAGCTAGACGGATACACTTATTTTCAACAAGCGGGCGCGTTAATGGTAAGCCATGAGCAAGACCAAGGTGATTATCAGCGCTTTGTCCGTTATCTGAAAAATCATTATCCGCAGCACCCGTTGCAACAACTTAATCGGCAACAAATACTCGAACTTGAACCCGAATTAGGACGTAGTTTTAATCAAGGGGTATTTTTACCTGAAGAAGGGCAAATTGGTAACCGTAAATTACTTATTGCACTGCAGCAACAGTTAGAGAAAAGTAACCTAACATGGTTAGATAATGCTCTGGTGGTAAAGATTGATCAGCAAGTTTCTCATTGTCTAGTTGCCTACCAAGCGAACGCTAAAGAACAGACGTTGGAATGTGATTTAGCAATTGATTGCCGTGGTGCAGGCGCACGTAGTAACGAAAGCAAAGCTGAGGCCGCGCCATTAAAAGATTTACGTGGTGTACGTGGTGAGTTATTTCAGTTATTTGCACCAGACGTGCACTTAACGCGACCTATTCGTTTAATGCATCCGCGTTATCAATTGTATATCGCTCCTAAGACGAAAGGTTTTTATGTGGTGGGAGCTACTGAAATTGAAAGTGAAGATTGCGGGCCGATGACAGTGCGATCTTCAATGGAATTACTCAGTGCGGCTTATAGTGTGCACTCTGGTTTTGCGGAGGCGAATATTCGTCAACATATTACCCAGTTAAGACCCGCTTTTAGTGATAACCAACCTAAAATATTTGTGCAACAACGGCTTATTCAAGTGAATGGCCTATTCCGCCATGGCTACCTCATTGCGCCAGTTGTTTTGCAGCAGCTTGAATGCGCGATTGAAAATTTACTGACAGATCAAAGCCAAACCAACTCACCTTACGGCGAGCTAATATCAATAACTGAAAATATAGAATAATTATGAATGTATTTATAAATGGCCAGCAAATATCAGTAGGCTCAGAGCCAACGGTTTTATTAGCATTACAGCATTTTTTATCAACAGAGCAGCAAAAGCAAAGTTTTGCGGTGGCGCTTAATGGCAGTTTTGTCGGTAAAACTGATTATCAGCAAACTTCTCTTAATCAAGGCGATAGTATTGATGTGCTGTTTCCAATTCAAGGCGGTTAATTTATGACTATGTCTAAACCTATGAACACCACGCTTAATATTTATGGCCAGCATGTTGATAGTCGACTGTTAATCGGTAGTGCGCTTTATCCTTCACCTGAGGTCATGAAACAAGCGATTTCAGCCAGTGGTTCCAAAATTGTCACTCTATCGTTAAAACGGCAGAATCCTGCTGAGCAGGCAGGCGCAAAAATTTGGCAATATATTCAAGAAATTGTTACAGAAACTCAAGGGTTTTTACTACCAAATACTGCCGGATGTAAAACCGCTAAAGAAGCGGTAACGTTAGCTAAAATGAGCCGAGAAATTTTTCAAACCGATTGGATTAAACTAGAAGTTATCGGTGATGACTATAATTTACAGCCAGACCCTATCGAGCTGTTAAATGCCACCGAACAGTTATTAAATGATGGATTCAAAGTACTGCCTTATTGCACTGATGATTTAGTGATATGTCAGCGTTTGTATGATTTAGGTTGTCAGGTGATCATGCCGTGGGCATCGCCGATAGGCACAGGCAAAGGTTTGATGAATCCTTATAATTTAGAAACCATTCGTTTGCGATTACCCGAAGCTACACTTATTTTAGATGCGGGCATTGGTAAACCTTCAGATGCCTGTTTAGCGATGGAAATGGGTTACGACGCAGTGTTGTTAAATTCAGCTATCGCCTTGGCTGATAACCCCGTGATAATGGCCAAAGCCTTTGCACAAGCCATTGTTGCAGGTGAACAAGGCTATATAGCTGGCGTGATGCAGCAACGACAAACGGCCCACCCGTCGACCCCAACGTTAGATACACCTTTTTGGCACCAACAGGGGTAGTTTTATGTCAGTAAATTTTAGTAAAAAAACAATCATATGGACAATATCAGGAAGTGATTGTTCTGGTGGCGCAGGCATTGCCGCTGATATAAAAACTGGCCATGCTTTAGGTGTTGAAGTCTGTCACTTAATCACCGCGAATACCGTACAAAACTCTGAAAAATTACTTTCAGTTAATCCTGTAGATACTCAAATATTACAGCAACAAATGAATGTGCTAATTGACGATAAACCACCGAGCGTGATTAAAATTGGTTTAATAGCAAATATTGCACAAATCAATTGGCTTACCTCGGCATTAGCTGATGTTAAAAGTAAATACCCATGTTTGAAAGTTGTTTTTGATCCCGTTGGGCAAGCAAGTGTCGGTGGTGCTTTTTCACAATTACAGCGTGAAGACTTAACTGAGTTACTCGCGCTTGTTGATGTGATTACGCCAAACTTAAGCGAAGCGCAGCAACTATCAAACCTCACGTCTATTAAACCTGCAGAGCTAGCGATAAAAATTGCAAAATTGGGTGTGAATAGCGTAATAATAAAAGGTGGCCATAGTGACGTTCTAAATAGCCTTGGCCAGAAAATCAGTGATGATTACTGCTTACATCATTTTGAAAAATCGACAATAAGTTATCAGTTAACATCTCCGAGAATAAATACCCAATACAGCCACGGGGGTGGTTGTTCATTTGCTAGCGCCCTAGCAGCTTTTTTAGCTCAGGGTTATTTATTGCGTGACGCTTTCACGTTAACCAAGGCGTTCGTCAACCAAGGTCTTATTAAATCGGCTTTAAATAAAGCAACTGAGCCAAACTATTATGGCGCATTTGAGCAAACAAGCTGGCCCGATAACGCTGATGTATTTCCAACAATATCGGCTGATTTATCTCAAAAATATCACACTTTACCAGCATTTCCTTCGTTAGCATTGCAAGGGAGGAAACTCGGACTTTACCCTGTGGTTGATTCATTATATTGGTTGGAACGTTTGTTTCCTCTAGGTTTAGAAGTCATTCAACTGCGGCTAAAAAATAAAAGTGATCAAGATGTCGAGCTTCTTATTGCAGAAGCGATCGCTCTGAGTAAGCAGTATAAAACGCGTTTGATCATTAATGACTATTGGCAATTAGCGATCAAACATGGCGCTTACGGTGTGCATATTGGCCAGGAAGACTTACAAGACGCAGATTTAACGGAAATTCAGCAAGCCGGTTTACGTTTAGGTATTAGTACGCATGGCTGTTATGAATTTTTATTAGCGCAACAATTGATGCCATCCTATTTAGCGATTGGGGCAATATTTCCAACGAAAACTAAAAATATGACCGGGCAAATTCAAGGGCTAGAAAACTTAAAGCAGATACTAAAATTATCCACGGACATTCCTGTGGTGGCTATTGGTGGTATTAATCATCAACGAGCAGAGCGAGTATGGCAAACTGGCGTTGATAGTGTTGCTGTTGTTACCGCTATCACTGAAAGTGAAAATGCTGAAATTGCGGTTAAACAATTCCAGCAAATTTTTCGTTAACCTTCTTCACGATATTGAGGTTAAGCTGTCACACTTGATGTAGTCGGTTTCTCTAAAAGTAATGGCTGTAGCTTCATATAAGTAATTGAACGCCATAACCACTCTAGCGGACCAAATCTAAAGAACTTCAACCATAATGTACAGAATATAACTTGAGCAAAAATAACCGCGACCACAATTAACATTTGTTGCCCGCGGGCTATTTGACCAAACATGCCGCCGGCATAGCCGTAGAAGATACTGGTTAAAATAATGGAGTGAGTGATGTAATTCGTTAACGCCATTTTTCCTAGTGATGCTAACCAAGAAAAGCTTTTTAGAAACCAAGCTTTATTGGCTAATTTTACAAACATGCCAATATAACCCGCACACAATATGAATTGTCCGTAGTAAAAGATAGTTCCTCCACTCGCCTGTACTTCAATTGCGGCTTTGGCAACAGGATGTAAGCTAATAAATGTCCCTGCAATACTTAACATCAGACCAATGCTTAAACCACCCCAACACATAACACTGAAAAAGCCTTGATGTAATTCTGGGTTTTTCATTCTGCCGCTAGCGACTAACCAATAGCCAACCATAAAAAGCGGTAAACAAACAAAAAAGGCAAAAATAGGGGTATTCCCTAAGGCTTTTAACGCACTTTTTGCACGATATTGAGTGGCTTCAATATAGCTACTTTCAGTAAAGGCAGTCGTTTCTTCTGTCAAACGCTTTTCACGTTTCATTCTACGTTCGAAACGTTGTTGCGCTTTATAAGCGATAAGTTCTTCATCACTCATACTTTCTTCATCAACTTCGTCTTCTTCTATCGAGTCTGTTTCTTCTTCGGTAGCTTCTTCATCAGAAACAGTTAATACCGTTGGATTATCTTTTTCTTGCTGAATTAAAACATCAAACTGCTGATTAACTGTGATTTTTTGCTGCCATTCATCAGTTATTACAGTGTTGTCGCGTGTTACACCGAAAAATAGGGCAGCACACATTGAAACAATTAACGGCATCAATAGTAGGGTAAAACCAACCTTAGCGAAAGTCTCTGGTTTATTGAACTTAGCCAATTTTTTAGTACGTAAAAGTAGTACAAAACCGAGTAGAAGAAGCCCACCAACAGCATAGTCATGGATGATATCACCACCCCATAAAAAGATTAAATGTGCCATACCAAAAACAAATAGCGCTAACATTCTTCGGGTAAACCAAGCGCCAAATTTACGATCTGCTTCTTGCGCTCTCACCAACATAATGGCGAAGCCCATTCCAAACAATATTGAAAACAGTTTGTAGAATTTTCCTTCAACAAAAACTTTAACTAGCCAACTTGATGCCCAATCAAAGCCAGTTAGCGTGTAGTCGAAACTCATTAGCGCGCTTATTGGTCGATTAAACCATTCGATGTTCATCATAATAATGCCGATTAAAGCAAAACCACGGAGCAAGTCCATCACTTGAATTCGGTTAGAGTTTGTTAAAGGTGTGAGCTGCTTATCAACAGAGAGTTCGTCATTTTCCATCATGTTATTCACTTTATTATTAATATCAGTAAATTAATAGCACGAGTCATGCCAATTCATTACCTACTGATTTGTAAGGAATTGTGTTCCAATAACTATTATGCTTGTTAATAAAAATATAAAAACATGTGCTTTTAGACCAAAACTTATGATTTTATTGAGGTCTAGTCCCACCTAAATATTCTGACAAGTACCTTACTATTATTGTGACAGGTTAATTTTAGGCTGCCATGTGTGCCAATCATCATCTACATCTGGCGCTAATTTAAATATTTGCCCCTGTTCTGCAGCCTGAAAGGCTTTGTTAGCGTCAACTTCAGGTGTTGCGAAAGCAATACCACCAGAAAGCAGCGTCTCTATAGATTCTGCATCTATGTTCACCCCTGAAAAAACACCCGCATCTATACGAATGCCGCTGGTATTCCAAAATTTACTCTGTTGGCTCACTAAAGGGGCATAACGGTCAAAAATATTAATATAAATATTAACCGTATCTGCCGAAGGTGATAAATCAACACCAATAACCCTGCCTACTTTTACTTGACGATAGAGGACAGGATTCCCTGTTCGTACTGACCCTAAGCTCTTTGCGCTCAACGAAAGGTTTAGGCCTGAAGAGAGAGAACTCACTATCGGTGCAATGTTTTTCGCTTCAAAGCTGATACTTGGCTCCCCTTTTCCTGGCATAATCCCGATGAATCCACCATCAAGAATAGCGGTTACATTTGTTGAGCCGACAAGCCCAAGTTCTGGTTTAGCCAGCCAAAACTGAGATCCTTTTACGGTAAACTTGCGCCCTTGATCATCTAAATAAGCGTAAACAGTTGCACCAAAACCTTCATCGTCAAAATCAACACGAGAGACAACGCCGACTTGTTGATCTTGATATTTTATTTTCAAATTGTTTGTCAGACCTGCAACCTCACTAAAGTGAATTTCTATTGCTATCCCTGCTAATTCAGCATGGTTAATATTATCAAATAAAATGAATTGTTCTCCTTCATCAACAATATCTTGTTCGGTATCAATTTCGGGATTGAAAAAGCTTATCCCCCCCTTTAATACCGCATCAGCAGACTCTGTTTTAAGAATGAAATTCCCTAACCCCCCACTAATTGTTACACCACTCGCATTATAAAAACGAGTAAAGTTCGAAATCAAATGTCGATATTCTTCATCTACCGTAATATTTATTGCTACATTATTTCCTGTGTTATCAAGAGAAACATTATCTACTTGTCCAACTACAATGCCTCTAAAACTAATAGAGCTACCAGGGTTTACCACATTACCTTGTTCTGCTTTTAACGAAAGCTGAAGTCCTTTTGACGACAAATGTTTTGCCGGAGGTAAAGCCGTGACAATAAAGTCGCTGGCTTTTTTACCTTCCCCGACATTAACGCTAATATAGGCTCCACCGAATAATGCATCAGTGTCTGTAATGCCTGACAACGATAAATCAGCATTAACCATCCAAAACTGACTGTTTTCTCGAAGAATATATTCATAACTCGGTAATATGCCAACCTGTAAAGTAACTTTGTTTTGTTGGTGAATAATTTGATGAATAGAACCTATTTGTTCACCTCGAAGCATAATACGTGTTTTCGTACTGAGCCCTTGTGCGTTAGTCAAATGAAGGTTGAATACTGAACGTTGCTTGGCAACATTTTTGTCCGTATACAGTTGAAAGTTGTCACCATTCTTAGGGAGTAGTCCTTCATTTCCAGTCCCAATGTCAAAAGCAATCCCCCCTGCGAGCATCGATTGAATTGATTGTGCTTTGATTTCAAAATTTTGTAGGCCTCCTGAAATATGCAAACCACTTGCATTCCAAAAATGGCTATCGGTAGAAACAAAATCCTTATATTTAGGCTCAATGAAAGCATGTACTAAAAATTCACTCGGGCCAATATTCTCAATAGCTTGAATATCACCAACTTTTTGTTGTTTATAGTAAATACTGGAGCTTGTGGTTAACGATCCAACATCTTTAGCTTTTAAGACTAAATGTAACCCTGGTTCTTGGTATTGATAAGCGGGTTTTTGATTATATACATTAAATTTATTTAAAGGCTCGCCATCAACAGAAGGACTAATACCGATGTGAGCGCCCAACATTAAGGTATGTAAATTAGTAACACCACCTAAGTCCAGCTTTGGTGCTACGACAAAAAATTGAGATTTACTCGTAAGGTACGGAATGATACGAGGATTGATTTTTGCACTAGCAACAATTATTCGGGCTTGTGGATCAATACGGATAAAATCTGTGATTTTTCCTAAGGTTAAACCTTGATATCTTATCGCTGCACCTCGGTCTATTCCTGAATCCCAATTTAGCGTTAATACAATTTCGTGTCCCATCTGCGCTGTTTCAAAATCAGAATACAAAGTAAAGCTTTGTCCATTTTTAGCCGGATCCATAATGGCTTCGTATGCTGAATTTCCAAATGCAATTCCTCCTGCTATCACCGAAGCCAATGAATCTGTGTGAACTTGCAAGCCACTGGTTAATGAACCGGAAACAGTGACGCCACTCGCATTCCAAAAGCGCGAATTGGCCTTAACTAAGTCAACATATTCTGGTTCAATGAAAAGATTAATATTTATCAAATCAGAATTTTTTTCATAGTTAAAACCCGAGACATAACCTACCGTAATTTGTTTAAATAATACCGGAGATTTTTTTCCTAATGAACCGAGTGTTTTCGTTTTTAAACTAATATGCAAACCGGGTGTTGACTGATCTAAAACAGGCTCCTCAGATAAACCAATAAAGTGACTTTGGGCTTCACCTTCTTCTTCAAAATCAGGTATGACATTAATATAACTTCCAGAGAGTAAGGTATCTAAACCCGTGACCCCTTGAAAAGAAACATCAGCAGTTACGTACCAAAAGCGGGTTTTATCCGTCAACATTTTTTTTGAGCTAGCAATCATTTCAATTTCAACTATTACACTCTGTAGGTCTTCAGATACTTCAACGGCACTCACAACCCCAGCGGTTAATCCTTTATAACGAACTTCTGTTTTACCGATAACAATACCACTAGCACTTTCAAACTGAACCGTAATAAACGTGCCTCGTTCAGACACAGCTTTGCCAATTAACCAAGCACCAAAAAGTAGAGCAATAATGGGGACTAACCAAACAGCAGAAATACCCTTTCGATCTTTAATTATCGCTTTTGATTCTGCAAGAATAGTCTTATTTGCCATGTTATTGCTCACCTTTATTGTTATATTCTTGGTTAGTTTTTGTCGCTCTATGATGATGTTTTTGATGATTGTCCCATAATAGTCTTGGGTCAAAACTTTCTGCAGCAAAAATAGTGAAAACCACCATCAAGGTAAAATAAGTAATGCCTGATGCGACTTCAATACTCGTTAAAAAACCCAAGTTCACTACCGCAGCCATTACGGTTACAACAAAGACATCAAGCATCGACCACGGTCCCAAAAACTCAACCACATGATATAACTTATCTTGTTGTTTTAGTGTAAGTTTTGTTTTTCTCTTTGCATTATACATCAAGGTAAACAAGCCCATAATCTTACTTAAAGGCACAACAAAACTCGCAATAAAGATAATAATGGCGACAGGAAGCATGCCCATTTGAATAAAAATGGCGATGCCTTCTAAAATTGTTGATGCATCAGGTTTACCTAAAGTATAAAACACCATCATTGGGTAAATATTTGCAGGGATAAACATCACTAACGCTGCAATTGTCCAAGCTAATGTGTATTCCAGGCTTTTAGGTTTACGCGTAGAAAACACCGTTAAACATCTTGAACAGGCTTGTTTTTCGGCATGCATAACATTCAATTTATGACACTGTGGACAATTACCTAACCCTGCGGCAAGGGCTTTATTGCTCAAGTGATTTCTCCAATTCTTCCCAAATACTGTGCTCATCCATAGTGACTGACACTAAGGTTGAACAGATAAGTAATAAAACCAAGCTAAATAATCCGCCATCTATGGTCATATCAGCCAGTGAAGACAGTTTATACATAGATACAATCACTCCCATAAAAAATACGTGGACCATCGTCCAAGTATCTAATAAATGATAGGAGCGAAAGAACACCAACAAAGATGGCTTTACTCGATGAAACTTTATACACGATGAAATATATAACGCAGTGATTAGTCGAACAGAAGGAATAGCAAGGGTAAACATGAAAACAGCAAAAGCGATAACATAATTTTTGCTGTTTATTAAAATAGTAATACAATCTATCAAAGAGGCATCATTAAAAAGACCCGCGGCACTGATACCAATAATAGGCAATAATGCTGCAGGAAAAAATAGGACTAATCCTGCTATTGCAACAGCAATGGTACGATTAATCGCATCTTTCTTTTTTGAAAATAACATTGCGCCGCAACAGCCACATAACGCATCTTGCCCTTCCGACAATATTGGCTTCGGTAATAATGAATCACATTGATTACAAGCAATCATATGGTTAACGACTGAATTATTTCTCATGAAAAATTTGTTCCATTGAAATAGCTATCCTTACTTCTTGAAATCAATAGATTACCGTACGGTAATGAATATTTAAGTTTAAGACAACAAACCGTTTTAGCCAATAAATACTCAATATACGTACATTACCTTCCGTGCCAATACGTTTTCTCCTTCATATTGAACATAAAAAAAAAGCAGCTAAGAATAGCTGCTTTTTTAATGTTCATTATAAAGGGTCATGATTTTTGTTCCAGACAAATCATAAGTACCTAAATCCATGTCGACAATGTCATGACCACGTGATTGTGAGTAAATGACGAATGTTTAGAATGCCTTTTGGGCCTTACTTTATAGTCGACATGTATTTCACTAATGCTGTGATATCAGCATCTTCAAGCTTGAAAGCAATGTTTTGCATCATAGCATTTTTGTCATTATTACGAGCACCATCGCGGAACTTTTCAAGTTGCGATTTCAAGTAAATGGCACTTTGTCCTCCAACAGCAGGAAAGCCAGCGTGTGACATACCTTTTGCATCAGAGCCATGACAAGCGATACAAGCGGTTATTCCGCGCTCAACATCACCACCAAAGTATAACTTCTTGCCTATATCACTTGTTTCTCCACCAGCAGTCTTTGCCATTTGAGCATTAAAATAAGCACCTAGGTCATTCATATCCTGCTCACTCAACGCCATAGTCATGCCACCCATAATAGGATCTACACGACCACTCTTACCGCCTGAGGTCATTCCTGTTTTAAAATCAGCCAACTGTTTTGCAATATAACTAGCACTTTGTCCAGCGAGGCTTGGGTACATCGGGACTAAGCTATTACCATCAACACCATGACATGCGGCACACATTGCAGATTTCGTTTTGCCTGCATCAACATTTCCTTCCGCAGCATTCGTGATATTTAGTGCACTTGTTCCTAATAAAACTAAGCTTAGTAGTATTCTTTTCATCGATGAGCTCTCTATATGTGTCTAATTAACTGCGGTTATATGTTAATAAGTAAAGTTGTCAGCTTACTTACTGTAATTTCTAATTTAAAGTAGTTTACACGAATTTGCTTCTTGTTAAATGTTCCACGCATAAAAAAGCAGCTTATTAAGCTGCTTTTTTTAAAATTCTTTTAGCTTAAGCTTTACTTCATTGTAGACATAAACTGAGCTAGAGCTTCAATATCTTTTTGTTTCAAACGTTTAGTAACATTACGCATAATACTATTACGATCATTATCGCGTTCACCGGATTTAAAGCTGGTTAACTGAGCTGTTAAATATTCAACACTTTGATGAGCAACTGCAGGGAAACCTGCTTTTGCCATACCCTTACCTGATGTGCCATGACAAGCGATACAAGCGGTAATACCACGTGATGCGTCACCACCAAAATAAAGTTTCCGCCCTAACGCAGAACCTTTGCCATTACCCAGAGTAGGTTTTTGATTCGCAAAATAAGCACCAAGTTCAGCTATATCTTGCTCACTCAACGCAGCAACCATACCAGCCATAATAGGATTTTTACGAACACCCGATTTAAATTCTTTTAATTGTTTAGCCGTATATTCAGCATGTTGCCCAGCTAATTTAGGGTACATAGGTACTAAGCTGTTACCGTCTGCGCCATGACATGATGCACATACCGCTGATTTAGCTTTACCTGCGATAGCTTCTTCAGTAATCGCAGCAACAGTAACGACACGTTTAACTTTTATATGTGCAACCGCTTTTGTATCAGAAAAATAAGCGCCCATATCAGCGATGTCTTCATCAGTCATTGCACCAGCAAATTGGTTCATTGCGTAGTTAGTTCGCGTTTTGTCTTTAAAAGCATGTAATTGCTTCTCAATATACTGCGCATGTTGTTTCGATAAATTTGGATAAATTAATACGTTACTATTACCGTCTTTACCATGACAACCAATACAAGCTGCAATGTTGCGCGAAGCATCACCTAATTCATATAAGCTTTTACCTGCGCTTGGGTTCACAACATAAACTGCTGGTGCTTGAACGACTGCGGTTGAATCAGCATCCGTTGAGCCTGCATCAGTTGAAGCTGTTGAGCCACCATTTCTATCTAAACCTGAAAAGTAAGCACCTAAATCAGCCATGTCTTGTTCAGACAAACCAGCAGCCATTGGCGCCATTAATGGATCAATACGTGTTCCGCTTTTAAAAGCTTTCAATTGTTTCGCAATATAATCTGCATGTTGACCGGCTAGGTTAGGGTACGTATCAGTTGCGCCGATCCCGTTTGCTCCATGACAAGCAGCACACATGGCTGCTTTAGTTTTACCTGCTTCCGCATTTCCGGTTGCTGCGAATGCTACGTTAATACTCATTAAGGCAAGAATTAACGAAAAAATAATTTTATTCATTGAATGGCTCTCTGCTTTCTTTTAAGAAAATTTAACTTATTTAAGTCTTATTGATCAAAAGGGTGGATAAAAAAATTGGTAACATTTTACACTAATATCAGCCCTGTGTAATAAGCATAGTAAAAATTAAGCTGAAAATATGACACTTTTTACTTTTTAACGAGAAAAAAAAGATATAATGCTTTTTTTATTTACCATTGGACGCCATTTTGTCATCAACTGTTATTCATTTAAGTAAAGCCACTTTCACTTTAAGTGCGCCTGATATTCGTCGCTTGCCTGAAGACAGCGGTATAGAGGTTGCGTTTGCGGGTCGTTCTAATGCAGGAAAATCAAGTGCATTAAATACCTTAACTAATCAACGTGGTTTAGCACGCGTCAGTAAAACGCCTGGTCGTACTCAACTGATTAACATTTTTGAAGTCGCTCCTAACAGACGTTTAGTTGATTTACCCGGTTATGGTTTTGCTAAAGTGCCGATTGAAATGAAGAAAAAATGGCAAAAAGCATTAGGTGAATATTTAGAAAAACGTGAGTGTTTAAAAGGTCTGGTTATTTTGATGGATATTCGTCATCCGTTAAAAGATCTTGATATGGATCTAATTCAATGGGCTGCTGATAGTGATTTGCCGATATTGGCATTATTAACTAAATGCGACAAACTTTCACAAGGTAAAAGAAGTTCTGAAGTATTACAGGTGAAGAAAACGTTATCTGCGTTGAATGCTGATATTACGGTACAAGCGTTTTCATCTTTAAAATATACCGGATTAGAACAAGCCAATAAAATAATTTGTCAGTGGTTGTCTGTAGGATTAGATACTGACATGGCGGATAGTGAATAATTATAGCCGCGCAATATAAAGCCAAGTGACTCACTCATGTTTAACTTGGCTTAAACTTTTCATTTTTAGACAGATAAATAGACAACATTCCCTTTCAAACGTTAAACTCCATTAATAAAATTGTAGCAAGCAAATTGAAGCCAGTAACGAACAATGGCAAAATAGCGCTATAAAAATTCTTCTTTAAAAAAGGCTCGTCAATTAATGACTCCCATTGCTGAACTCATCGCAAAAGAACTTAATGTTAAAACCTCTCAAATAGATTCAGCGATAAACTTGCTTGATGATGGTGCGACTGTGCCATTTATAGCGCGTTACCGTAAAGAAGTGACGCTAGGATTAGACGATAATCACTTGCGTCATATTGATCAGCGTTTGAGTTACTTACGCGAACTTGAAGATCGCCGAAAAGTTATTATTACCAGCATTACTCAACAAGATAAATTAACACCTTCGTTAGAAAAAGAATTAAAGCTAGCTGACAACAAGACGCGTTTAGAAGATTTATATTTACCCTTCAAACCTAAACGTCGTACTAAAGGCCAAATCGCCATAGAGGCAGGTTTAGAACCGCTTGCAAACAACCTTTATAACAATTGGACCTTAACACCAGAAATTGAAGCAAAGGCTTTTATCAATACAGACTCTGTGTTTAATGATGAGAAGGCTGTGCTAGAAGGCGCAATCTACATACTTATTGAACGTTTTGCTCAAGATGCCAATTTACTACAAAAATTACGTAAGCATTTATTAAGACAAGCCCATTTATCAAGTGTTGTAGCCAAAGGGAAACAACAGGAAGGCGCTAAATTTCGCGACTATTTCGAACATTCAGAATTATTAAAGAACGTACCTTCGCATCGTGCTTTAGCCATGTTTCGTGGCCGAAATGAAAAAATTCTTCAACTCAGTATTAATGTCGACCCGTCGCAAGAAAGTAATAGCTACTCAAGCGCAGAACAAATAATTTGCGAACATTATAATTTACGCTTAACCGGTCAAGCTGCCGCAGAATTTATGACAAAAGTTGTTCGCTGGGCATGGAAAATAAAACTAAGCCTGAGCTTAGAAACTGAATTATTAGGTAATTTACGCGAACAAGCAGAAAGTGGTGCAATAAAAGTATTTGCAACGAATCTAAGTGATTTGTTAATGGCCGCCCCCGCTGGACCTAAAACAACATTAGGTTTAGATCCAGGTATGCGTACAGGTTGTAAGTTAGCAATTGTTGATGCGACCGGAAAATTATTGCAAACCTCCACTATTTTCCCCCATGCACCACAAAATCATTGGGATAAATCAGTGCGAACATTAGTCAATTTATGTCTGCAACACAAAGTTGAATTACTGGCGATTGGTAATGGCACTGGCTCTCGAGAAAGTGACAAACTCGCCGCTGAAGTTATTCAAACGCTAGAGAAAAACAAACCTCAAAAGATGATGGTGAGTGAAGCGGGCGCTTCTGTATATTCTGCATCAGAGTTTGCTGCAAAAGAATTTCCAGATTTAGACGTGTCTATTCGTGGTGCCGTTTCTATTGCACGCCGATTACAAGATCCATTAGCCGAGCTCGTCAAAATTGATCCTAAAGCCATTGGTGTAGGTCAATATCAACATGACGTAAGTCAAAGTCAGCTAAGTAAAACCCTAGACAATGTTATAGAAGATTGTGTAAATAACGTTGGTGTTGATTTAAACAGCGCTTCAGCCGCACTCTTATCGCGCGTTTCAGGTTTAAATAAAACCATGGCTGATAACGTTGTTGCCTATCGTGACGAACATGGTCGTTTCAATGACAGAAAAGAGCTGAAAAAAGTGGCGCGTTTAGGGCCAAAAGCGTTTGAACAAGCGGCTGGTTTTTTACGCATTTCCGATGGTAAAAACCCGCTCGATAATTCAAGCGTTCACCCTGAAAGCTACCCCGTTATTGAAAAAATCATTGCTCATCTGAACAGTAACATTAGTGAATTAATGGGTAACAGCGAACAACTTAATAGAATTAACATCGCTGAACTGAAAGATAATAATATTGGTGAGTTAACACTGAAAGATATTGTCAATGAACTAGAAAAACCTGGCCGTGATCCTCGCCCTGAATTTAAAGCAGCCCAGTTTAAAGAAGGTGTGAACACGATAAATGATTTAACCGTTGGAATGATCCTAGAAGGTGTTATTTCAAACGTGGCGAACTTTGGTGCTTTTGTAGATTTAGGTGTTCATCAAGATGGCTTAGTGCATATTTCATCACTTACCGACAAGTTTGTGAGTGATCCTCGTGAAATTGTTAAAGCTGGTGACATTGTTAAAGTGAAAGTGATGGAAGTTGATGCATCGAGAAAACGTATCAGTTTATCCATGCGTTTAGATGAAACAATCACGACTAAACAAGAACAAAAGAAACCGGCTAATAAATCACATGGTGCTCCACAAAAGAAAACAGTAACCAACACCAGACAAAACCAACAACGTCCCGCAAAACCGCAAGCGAAAAAAAATGATAATGCCGCGATGGGCAACGCCTTTGCTGATGCTTTTGCGAAGTTGAAAAAATAATACCTAACCTGAACCCTGGATAATGAGTGCTTGATATTCATTTAAAAACAACAACTTATGGTTATCAATGCAAAGTTTTCAAGATTAAGCAAAGATAAACTCTATCAATGTTTCAATCTATTCGATTATCAAGGCAAAACGTTTATGAATAACGGGTTATTTATCGACGTTTTAACGCTGAGAATCGTATAAAGGGGAATATTGAGCAAGTGCTGCTTATCCAGAGTTCAGGTTACTTATCAATATTGAGAAATAGAAACACTTAACAAGTGAGCGTTTCTATTTCTTACGTTCATATTGTTTCAATCACTTATCTAAACGTCGAACTCAATGACTTAATCTCTACTGCGCTTTCGTTCACATTATTCCCGCTGTCATGCACTTGTTGAGCTATTTCGGTATTGTGCTGAGAAATATCATCTATAGATAAAACATTTTTATTAATTTCGTTCGCCACCACTGTTTGTTCTTCAGCGGCAGTTGCTATTTGAGCGGTTATATCCGCCATCTCATCCATCATGCTTTTTATGCTATCCATGCTTTGCTTTGCTTTATCGGTATCAGCCACACAAGATTCTGCATCATCCTTGCTCGATAACATAACCACGCTCCACTGCTGTAAAGTGGTTTGTAATTCTATCACTGATGATTGAATTTGTTCCGTAGCCGACTGTGTACGCCCAGCTAAGGTACGAACTTCATCAGCTACAACAGCAAAACCACGACCTTGCTCGCCAGCCCTTGCGGCCTCAATTGCAGCGTTCAGTGCAAGCAAATTAGTTTGGTCAGCAATCCCTTGAATTTCAGACATAATAATGGCGATATTGGTCGCGTCACCAACTAATCGGGTTGCCGTTGATGCGGCCTTTTCAACCTCCGTTGACAGCTTATTAATTTTTTTCTGACTTGAATCAATGACATCCATAGTTTGATTACATTCTTCTTGGATGAAAATCACTTTGTCATGGGCCCCCGTAGTGTTTTGGCTCACTTCCTCAATCGTTGCACTCATTTCTGTGATAGCGGTTGCTAGCTGAGCAAGTTGTGCGTTTTCTTCAAGTAAACCATCTAAGGACTCGGTAGATCGTGTTTTTAAATCCTCAGACAATTGTAATAAGTTTCGACATGAATCACTGCCTCGTCCTAAAATAGTGCGCACTTTTGCTTGCTGTAACTGGTAAGGATAATCAAATAATGCAGACAAACCCGTACCGCTATATATTAGCCTTGACGGACTATCAAAGGTTTGCTTAATTTGATTAACTTTTTTAGGTAATAAAATAAGTTCATCCTGAAAAATAATAAGTATTAAAATCATACTGAGCAATTGAATAATCGCCGCCTGAAATGAAATTAAAACGGCTGATACGATAACAGCACACACAATGACTACCAGAGCCAATAAACGCTTTAAGCTGATATTAGTAGAGAATTCATTGACTGATTTCCCCTTATTAACATTGTCGTATAGATGTTGCGCTTTTTGTTTTTGTTCCGCACTGGGACAACAGCGTACTGATTGAAAACCAATGACAGAATTCCCTTGATAAAGTGGTGTTACATAGGCATCGACCCAATAATAATCGCCATTTTTACAACGATTTTTCACCATTCCTCTCCAAGAATCACCGCGCTTTAATTTTTGCCATAAATCAGCAAATGCGGCTTTAGGCATATCGGGATGACGAACGATGTTATGAGGTTTACCAACTAATTCTTCAACAGAGTAACCTGCAACTCGGCAAAACTCATCATTAGCATAAGTAATATAACCTTGGATATCGGTAGTAGAAACCAGTTGTTCTGTGGCTGAAAAAGTAACTTCATTATTGCTGATAGTTTTAGACATACGATAATCCCTTACATAATAATTAGCTATATTATTGAACAATTTCAATTAAATAACCTAACTAATCACTATAAGCATGATCTAGATCATCATAATGATGAAATTATTTTTATGTTTACAATTGTTGAATTTTGAGTATAAAAAAGGGGAAGCAAAAGCTTCCCCAAAAAACCTCAAAATAGGAGGTCAACTAACGCAAGAACGTGTTAAATATCTAGAGCTTAAACTTTATATTGCCTATAAAACGTATTTTGCTGAGAACTGAAGGTAGTTAGAATCAACATTTTTGTCTGCCATTTCAAAATTTCCCACTTCTACACCAAACGATAACTGCTTAGTCACATTTTTGAATAAATTTACCCCCCAATGTGTACGGTCATAATCAGCGACATCTGTTGTGGTATTACCGTAAAATGCCGTGCTTCTTAAACCTTCAGACCAGAAATGACGGTAAGCCACACTGATTGAAGTTGTCTCTTCAACTTCTTCACCAATTAAATCTTTTGAAGCGGTAACACCTACATAACGCCCTACTTCTCCGCCATGGAATTGAAAACGAAAATCATCTGTACCAAAGGTTTTAATTCGGCCTGAAAGACCATAACCCACTGCTGACTCTTCATTACCACCGACAGTTTGTAATTGCTTAGCAACTACGGCAATAGCCACGTTCCCCCAATCACCCTTCATGTTATAACGACCGACAATATCTGGCATTGAATCATTACCGCTTTCACCACCATATGATTCAGGATTTTCAACTGACACCTGAAAGTTGCCCATAGTGTAGCGAACTTGTCCCTGACGAATAAAGGCTGCTGCCACCAATGGTCCACCAAAATCTGCTGCTTCTGCAAGGGCACTGGTATTGACGAATGTTGACCAAGTTTCACCTATCAATAGGTTTTTGTACTTAATAAAAGCATGACGAATACGGGGATTTGATGAATTAGAAATAATTTCATTACCACCGCCTTTAACAGCATCTCCGTAGAAATCCATTTCAATAAAGCCCGTAAGATCACCATGTTTGTATTTAGTATTAATGCGAGATTCATTGACCGCAATACCAAAATTAGAAATACTTTCGTCTAAAGCTGAACCTCCGCCGTACCAATAATCTGTTGCGCCGACAGTGCCATCAATATAACGTACATCAGCTTTTATATAACCACCGAAAGTAATACTATCGTTGTTATCTAATTTAATTTCGTATGCCGCATTTGCAGTGCCGGCCAGTGCTAATAATCCTGTTGCGATTAGAAATTTTTTCTTATTTAACATTTTGTTTTCCCCATGTATTGAATATTAGCCTAAGAAAAACTACTGATACGATCTTTTGGCTGTTTTTATCGTTTTATTTTTATTTTATGCATATAACTTAAAGCGAAATTTCTTATTTAGGAATTAGACATAAGTCTAAAGCGGATGGTTTATTCCGGTTAATTACCTTTGTTTCACCGTATTAATCCGCACATTTAACGATAAAAAAATACGCTGAACACACGAAAGTGTTAGGGTTAAAGTAATATTGCTTGTGATATGTTCAAGCAAATAACTAATAATTTTAAAAGGTAAATTTAGATGAGGAAGTCTCTTATTCTTGCCGGTAGTGCTGCAATTATTGCAGCACTAACACCTGCAGTTTTGTCAGCTAAGCAACTTAGTGTTGACGACTATAAAAAAGCAGAGCTACAGTTATCAAGCCATACAAGCAAGTTAGTTACTAGAACTGTTGACTACCCTTTATGGTCAAACAATGGCACTTTGGTTTATCGTAGCCACACAGAAAACGGCAATCAATTTTTCAAAGTTGACATTAACAGCCAAAGTAAATCACTCGCATTCGATCATAAAAAACTCGCTGACTCATTAGCTCGTATAACTGAAAGCGAAGTAAACCACGATAAACTTCCCTTCTCTCGAGTAGAGTTTACTTCCGCTACTAACATCAAAATTTCAGTAAAAACTAAAACTTACCAATGTGATTTAAGTAACTATTTATGTCATGAAGATAAACTTACTAAGAAACGTAATGAAAACTTATCGCCAGACGGTAAACGAGCCGTATTTATCCGTGACCACAATCTATGGTTACGTGACTTAGCGACAGATATAGAAAGTCAGTTAACCACTGATGGCATTAAAGACTTTGGCTATGCTACAAATAATGCAGGTTGGGTGCGTCGTGACTCTCCTGTGGTAACTTGGGCGCCAGATTCAAAGAAACTAACAACATTTAAACACGATGGTCGAAAAGTCGGTGAAATGGGCATTGTTTCAACCGCTGTTGGTCATCCTAAAATTGATGTATGGAAATACCCATTACCAGGTGACGAACATATTTTTGCGATTCATCGCGTAGTTATTGATGTTGAGACTAAAAAAGTTATTCCTCTGGATATGGCACCTGATGCGCATCGCTCAACAATCACTGACCATGTAGCTGGCCGTAGCGGCGAATTATTGGATATAGATTGGGCCGACGACAGTAAAACTTTTGCCTTTGTTTCTTCAACTCGAGACCACAAAACAGCGACTTTAAAAATTGCTGATGCTAAAACCGGCAAAGTAAAAGTTGTTATGTCGGAAACGCAAAAGAGCTTTTTTGAATCAGGTGTTGGCGGCATTAGTTGGAAGTACTTAGAGAAAAGTAATGAAGCCATTTGGTTTTCTCAGCGCAGTAATTGGGGACATTTATACCTTGTTGATTTAGCTACTGGCAAGATAAAGCAACAAATTACCAAAGGTGACTGGACAGTTATCGAATTACTTCACGTTGACCAAGCAACTGGTAAACTTATTTTCACTGGAGCCGGAAAAGAAGGAAGCGATCCTTATTATCATTACCTCTACAGCGTTAACAAAGATGGCTCTGATTTAACCTTATTAACACCAGAGAAAAAACATCATCGCATTACCTTAAACAAAGCAGGAACACACTTTTTAGATCGTATAGCAACTCCTACAACCGCTGAAAAAAGCATGATTCGTGGTATCAATAATAAAAAAGAATATACCATAGAAACAATGGATATCAGCAAATTGAAAGCTTCTGGCTGGAAAGCGCCGGTTGAATTTATTGTGAAAGACAGAAACGGTGAAAATGACATTTACGGTTTAATGTACAAACCGACAAATTTTGACGCAAGTAAGTCTTACCCAGTTGTTAATTATTTATATCCAGGTCCACAGGTTGGTAGTATTCGCGGGCGTCATTTCCGCAGCTCTCGTGGCGACAACCAAGCGATTGCTGAGTTAGGTTTCATTGTTATTGAAATTGACGCATTGGGCACGCCAGGACGCTCAAAAGAGTTTCATGAGTTTTATTATGGCAACATGGGTGACAGCGGTATTCCTGATCAAGTTTCAGCTATTCAGCAGTTAGCTAAAAAGCATAGCTGGATTGATGCAACTCGTGTCGGTATTTGGGGACATTCAGGTGGTGGTTTCGCGTCAACTCGCGCTTTGTTAACCTTTCCTGATTTTTACAAAGTTGCCGTATCACAAGCAGGTAATCATGATAACCGTAACTATGCTGACGAATGGGGCGAAAAATACCATGGCATGGAAGTAAAAAATGAAGACGGCACGAGTAACTACGACAGCCAAGCGAACCAGTTATCGGTTGACGGCTTAAAAGGTAAATTGTTAATTGCTCACGGTACAACGGATACCAATGTAACACCGTATAATACTTTGATAGTAGTTGAAGCATTAATTGCAGCCAATAAAGATTTCGACATGCTAATGTTGCCAAATCGCAGTCACGGTTTTGCCCGTGAACCTTACATGATGCGTAAGCGTTGGGATTATTTTGTAGAACATTTAATGGGGGCAACACCGCCAAAAGAATTTGTATTTTCTAAAAAATAAAATCAAATAATGATTCCCGTTATTATTGGGTGAAACTGAGGCTAACTATAGGTTCAAGGTAATACTATAAAGCCAAAGTTTCACCTAGTATTCAATTACTCACGAATAACACTAGACAAAATTTCAAATCTATTTATTGTAGATATTGCCTATTGGTATTCTAATGTTCCGATTTATCAAGCACCAACGGGCCTCTAACAACAATAAATAGGTGGTTACATGGCTAGACTAAAACAGGCAAAAGAAGCATTACAAGAATCTTACGATGTTTTTAACCAAGCAGTAGAAAAGAAACTCCCTGCATTATCCTTATCAAATAACGACTCTATTAAAAACTTACTCGACATTGTTATTCGTAGAGAGTCAATTTCGGTGACTAAAAAAACGAGCTTTCCTAATAAACTTTCTGCCGACTTACGAAAAAAATTGGCGGATGTATTATTGCTTATTGATAAAGTTGATATTGAAATAATCAAGGCAAACGCTAAGTCTCCATCAATTGACCAGGTCAAAAATTAACCTGCCCTATATTTAAAGTAGGTCAATTAAGTTTTCTCGTGGTATTTTTCAGCACAATAGTTCATGCTGAAAAATACCGCCAAATAGCTTTTCCTGAAGCCGTTCGATCTACATTCCACCTTGTAAATAAGTGACTAGAGAACGATATGCTTATTTGGATTCACTCCTTTCCTGCCCCCAACCTTTAATTGTATTATGCCCATTCCACTTCAACATGCTGAAACCTGTATTTTGAAGTGGGATGGGTATAACTAGACTAAAGTGTAATACCTCAACTCGAAAAACATTGTTAGTGTCAATAAGAGTTAAATTTCACTATGAATTTCTATCTTTGTATCAGCTCTGATTCGAATTAATAGTAAACGTAACTATTACCTTAATAGGGTAAACAGGTGAGTAATCAAGCGTACAAAAATAATAAACGCTTTACATAATAACTGGGCACATATCTAACAGGTAATAACCCGGATAAGTTAAATTGCTAGGAGAGGATGATGGAAGATAAACAGTCATATTGGTCAGAAAATTTGCGCCTAATATTTATAAGTCTTGTTATCTGGTTCGTGGTTTCATTTGGTTTCGGTTTGCTATTAGTGGAACCATTAAATGAAATTCGACTCGGTGGTTACAAACTAGGTTTCTGGTTTGCACAACAGGGTTCAATATACACCTTTGTCGGTTTAGTTTTTTGGTATACCAAGAAAATGAACGACCTTGATAAAAAATATAACGTGGAGGAATCATAATGGATGAATTAAAACTCTATACATACATCGCTGTGTTCGGTTCTTTCGCCGTTTATTTTGGTATCGCCTGGTGGGCTCGTGCGGGATCAACCAGTGAGTTTTATGTTGCCGGTGGTGGTGTGACACCACTGCAAAATGGTATGGCAATTGGTGCAGATTGGATGAGTGCTGCGTCATTCATTTCAATGGCAGGTATGATTTCTTTCTTAGGTTATGGTGGTTCAGTTTTCTTAATGGGTTGGACCGGCGGTTATGTATTGTTAGCTATGCTTTTAGCCCCTTATATGCGTAAACATGGAAAGTTCACCGTACCTGAATTTATTTTTGACCGTTATTACTCAAAAACAGCACGTATTGTTGCTGTGGTTTGTTTAATCATCGCGTCATTAACTTACATCATCGGCCAAATGAAAGGTGTCGGTGTTGCTTTCTCTCGCTTCTTAGAAGTTGAGTATGACAATGGTCTTTACATCGGTATGTTCGTTGTTTGGGTTTATGCTGTGCTAGGTGGTATGAAAGGTATTACTTACACACAAATCGCTCAGTACTGTGTATTGATTTTTGCTTACACCATCCCAGCCGTGTTTATTTCACTACAATTAACAGGTAACCCTATTCCACAATTAGGTTTAGGCTCTACGTTAGCTGACGGTAGCGGTATTTACTTACTTGATAAACTAGACATGGTCGTAACTGATTTAGGCTTTAAAGAGTACACCACAGACAACATGGGCGGCTCAGTAAACATGTTCGCCTATACCTTATCATTAATGATAGGTACTGCAGGTTTGCCACACGTTATTATGCGCTTCTTCACTGTACCTTCAGTAAAAGCAGCACGTCAGTCAGCCGGTTACGCCTTAGTTTTCATCGCCTTATTATACACAGTTGCTCCGGCAGTTGGCGCGATGGCTCGTTTAAACTTAATGAATACTATTGAACCTGTAGCGGGTCAAAATATGGATTATGCTGAACGTCCTCAGTGGTTTAAAGATTGGGAAAAAACCGGTTTATTAAAATATGAAGACAAAAATGGCGATGGTAAAATACAATATACGGCAGATAAAGCCAGCAATGAAATGGTTAAAGTTGACCGTGACATTATGGTACTCGCTAACCCTGCAATCGCTAACTTACCAAACTGGGTAATTGCCTTAGTCGCCGCGGGAGGCTTAGCTGCCGCGTTATCTACCGCAGCCGGTTTATTATTAGCGATATCATCCTCTATTTCTCATGATTTAATGAAGGGTATATTAACGCCTGACTTATCAGAGAAAAATGAGTTACTGGCAGGTCGTATTGTTATGACCATAGCGGTTATGGTCGCTGGTTGGCTTGGTTTAAATCCGCCTGGCTTTGCCGCAGGAACGGTGGCGCTAGCCTTTGGTTTAGCCGCATCGTCAATATTCCCAGCGTTAATGATGGGCATATTCGCTAAGAAGATGAGCGGTACTGCAGCGGTATGGGGGATGTGTTCGGGTATTGGTATAACCATGTTATATGTATTCCAACACAAAGGTTTTATGTTTATCCCAGGAACTTCTTTCCTAGGTGACATGGGTCCAAACTGGTTCTTTGGTATTTCACCTAATGCGTTTGGTGTAGTAGGTGCAATTGTTAACTTCGCAGTCGCTTTCGTTGTGTTAAAGGTAACAGGTCCAGCGCCATTGCATATTCAGCAAATGGTTGAAAACTTTCGTACACCACATGGTGGCGTATCTGAAGCACATAACCACTAAAGCTATTTTATCGTTAATTAGCTAATTAGCGCACAAAATAAGAAAAGGCTAGATATTTCATCTAGCCTTTTTATTCTCACGGAACGCCCGAGTTAATCAAAGAGATAACGTTATGAACAAACATACTAAAACAGCTATTATCGTTGCTCCCATCCTTACTATTTTAGGTTTTGCTTTAGCTGACTTATGGGAAGAAAATAGTGCCAATCAAGCACGAGCCTTTGAATTAGTACCATTTGGACATTGTGATGTTACCAACCAAAAATGTATCTTAAAGTCAGGTGACTTTGAAGTAAATGTGATGGACGAAAATGGCATTACTACTGTCAATTCTACCTTTCCAATCGATACAGCAACATTATTTCTTGTCGATAAAAAAAGCCAAGCAACGGCATTTCCATTAGGGATGAAAGATAGCCCTTATTATTGGAAACGTGAAACACCACTCGGCAGCTTAGTTAAAAACAAAGGCGAAAGTTACAAACTAAGATTGATCATTGAAATCAAAGGTGGCAAGTACTTTGCTGAATTTTATACACAAACCATTAATTAAAGTTCAAGCGTAGTTAGTTCTCGTTCATACATTCAACTCGTTTGATTGCGAATGATTTTTGGTGTTGCCAATGACCAAATGAGATTGAATTTTATGATTGCTACTGAAAAACAAACAATGCGTCCACTCTTTATCAATGGGACCGCATCGTCTATTTCTTCTCAGGAGTAGTTTATTATATG
>Ga0209292_1001120_pt1 | contig 33247 bp, 26 predicted proteins | sample GOMGulsemesocosm_2_FD_184634 | JGI IMG/M metagenome (GOLD analysis project Ga0209292, IMG submission 184634) | Methane-oxidizing microbial communities from mesocosms in the Gulf of Mexico - GOM9C Gulf of Mexico (SPAdes) (version 2) | ecosystem: Environmental > Aquatic > Marine > Cold seeps... | reverse complement strand
AATAGTCGAACAATTTCAGGAGCTGATGAACCCTGGGCGTCATATCAGCCCTTTTATTGAAGAATATACGGGTATCACTAATAATATGCTCAGTAGTGCTGCTTCTTGTGAGGAAGTGATGACAAAATTTTCTGACTTTATTCAAGGTCAGAACTTAGTGGCACATAATGCCTCATTTGATAAACGCTTTTTGGATAATGAGCTTCAACAAATCACTGCAAACTATGATGGAGAGTTTGCTTGTTCTTTATTAGTTTCTCGTCGGTTATACCAATTAGCACCAAACCATAAATTAGGTACCTTAATAAATTACAAGGGTATTGCTTCAAACGGTAATTATCATAGGGCACTGTACGACGCACAAATGACGGCAAAGCTTTGGTTGGCAATGATTGATGATATTCAGCAACAAACGGGTATTGAAGAGGTCCCTTTTTCGCTGGTGAAAAAATTAACTAAAACACCTAAAGCAAAGGTAAAACAGTATCTTGCTAGCTTTAATTAACTACGATGCTCATTCGAGTCAACCTACTTGTCCGAAAACCCGATCGCTTTAGGTATTTTCTGAAACAATTAAGTTTCTTTAGGGGGCGGGATGTTGTTTATCAAAAGTAATCTTCAAAGGTAGTAATGAAAATATAGGCTACGGGGTGTTATGCCAGTAGCCTATTTTGTATGGTTTACTTAGTCAATTGCTTTACCACCGCTTCACCAACGGCATGTGCACTGGTTGGATTTTGTCCGGTAATAACGCGGTCATCTTCGATCACAAATGCTCCCCAAGGCTGTACTTTATTAAACCGTGCTGCACTTCGGGTAAGTGACTCTTCCAATAAAAAAGGAATATCATCAATCGTACCAAAATCAATTTCTTCTTCACGGGTAAAGCCTGTTACCGACTTACTCGCTAATAGTTTTTCACCGTTACTTAATACAATAGGTAACAACCCTGCAGGGCCATGACACACTGCAGATAAAATCCCACCGTCTTCATAGTGTTTAGCACTAAGTTTTGCAAAGTCTTCATTTGTTGCTAGATCTGATAATAAACCAAAACCGCCGGGGTAATAAACAGCGTCATAATCATCGATACTAATTTGAGATACAGGAATAGTATTGTTAATACTGTTTTGAAATGTTTCGTTATTGAGAATGGCATCATTCACTGAGTCATCGGGCATATCAGTACCGTATAAAGGAGCCTTTCCACCTTGAATAGAGGCTATATCATATTCTAGACCTGCGGCTAAAAAAACAGTTAGCGCATGAGTAAGCTCAGGTGCATAGGTACCATTTTTTTGATCTGTAGCTCCTAACGTGTCGTGATTTGTTACTGGTATAAGTATTTTTTTCATTGCTTTTTCCTTAATTTTTAGCAGATGGGCTTTATTACGCTTGGACATATCTTAATACCATAGTTTATTGACAACAATATAGTGAAATGGCAAATTACTGTTGCTGTATGACAACAATTGAGGTGGTATGGATAATTTTGACGGTATTATTGAGTTTGTCAGCGTAGCTGAAAGCCAAGGCTTTTCAAGCGCGGCCAAACAGCTTGGTTGCAGTACAAGCCATGTTAGCCGACAGGTGTCAAAACTAGAAAAGCGGTTAGGTTGCGCTTTATTTGCCCGCACTACACGATTAGTTAGCTTAACCCATGCGGGACAAAGCTATTATCACCAGTGTAGAGAACTTGTTACTGGCTTACAGCAGGCAAATGAACACATTAACATTCAACAGCTTAAACTTGTTGGTACACTGCGGGTTAGTGCTGCAGGCACTTTTGCTGAACAGCAAGTTGCGCCTGTATTGATAGAATTTGCCTTATTACACCCCGAATTATCTATCGAAATTGATTTTAATAGTAAAAAAGTTAACTTTGTTGAAGACGGTATCGATTTTGCGATCAGATACGGTAAGTTAGAAGACTCGGGCTTAGTTGCACGTAAATTATTAGCTCATCCAATGATGGCAGTGGCTAGTGACGAGTACTTGGCAAAATTCGGCATACCTAAACACCCTAATGATTTAAAAAGTCATAGCTGTATTATTTCTAATAACGACCATTGGTTATTTGAACACGAAGGCAATCAAAACAACATAAAAGTGCAAGGTAGATGGAAAAGTAACAATGCTCAAGCCGTGGTTAATGCTTGCGAACAAGGTTTAGGTATTGCTTATATGCCCGAGCATAATTTTTTACACTCTGTTGAAAATGGCCTTTTAACGCCTGTTTTAGAGTCATTCTGGCGTACGGATTCACATAGCTGGGTGGTGTATCAAAACCGCCGATTCTTACCCATGAGAGCTCGTCTAGCAATTGATTTTTTACTAGAACACTTTTGTAAATAAAGTACTTATCGATCGTTCGATCGTAAATTCACTGAACTATATCCGTAATCATTCAAAAAGCTTCTACTGAAACATGTATCTTGGGTATATGTAGATGATGTTTTTTGGTAATACTCGTTTACAAGTTAGTGTTCCTAACTATTGTCATATTCGTTTATAATCATTGCGTCATTCTCAATAAAAGATTTAAAAATGAAAAAAATAATCGGGTTAACCTTGCTAGCTTCAACTGTTCTAAGTGGCTGTGGAATTAATAATAATTTAAAAAAAAATAGCTCAGCAGACGTTACTGCTAGCTACAACAGCATTAATAAAGAACAACTTATTGAGCATATTAAAGTGCTTTCATCAGATGAGTTCGAAGGGCGCGCGCCATCAAGCAAAGGTGAAGAGCTTACACTCGACTACTTGACCAAGCAATTAACAGCGGTTGGTTTTAAACCTGGAAACGGTGAAAGCTTTTTACAAGCAGTACCTATGGTGTCTATTGAAGCATCACCCGACATGACGTTATCAATTGGTGATAAAGACTACCAGTACGGACATGACATGGTTATGGGCTCTAGCCGCATTAGTGATTTTGAGCAACTTAAAGACTCTGAATTAGTCTTTGTTGGCTATGGCATTAATGCACCCGAGTACAACTGGAATGATTACAAGGACCTAGATGTTAAAGGTAAAACAGTTGTTATTTTGGTGAATGATCCGGGGTTTGCCACTCAAGATCCTGCGTTATTTAACGGTAACGCGATGACCTATTACGGTCGTTGGACATATAAATATGAAGAAGCTAGCCGTCAAGGCGCAGAAGGTGCAATTATTATTCATGAAACCGCGCCAGCATCATACAACTGGTCGGTGGTTGAGCACTCTTGGACTGGGCCACAATTTGGCTTTCTTCGTGATGATCTAAATAAAGACCGTGTTGCGGTTGAAGGTTGGGTCAATAGTGATGTTGCAAGAGAGTTATTTAATAATGCAGGTTTGAACTTTGAGCAAGCCAAGGCCCAGGCAGCAAAGGGCAGTTATAATATCGACATGGGTGCTTTAAACGTGTCGGTTACAGTAAAAAACACAGTGAAAGAGTCGGTTTCATATAATTTCATCGCGACTTTACCTGGTAGTACTAAGCCAGATGAACACATTATTTATACCGCACACTGGGACCACTTAGGAAAAGATACAAGCCTAACAGGTGACCAAATTTATAATGGCGCAGTAGACAATGCATCAGGTACAGGTGCGCTTATCGAAGTAGCTGAAGCATTTGCTAAACTGCCTGTTGCTCCAGAGCGCTCAATTACAATTATGGCTGTAACTGCCGAAGAACAAGGATTACTTGGCTCTAAATTTTATGCTGCCAATCCAATTATTCCTGCGGCGAAAACTGTTGCCAATATTAATATGGATGCATTGGGTGTTGAAGGTCGAAGTAGCGATGTGTCTGTCTATGGGTTAGGTCAGTCGGAGTTAGATAACTTCCTTAAAGTTGCGGCGAAAAAACAAGGCCGTGTAATTGCTGGAGATCCTCGTCCTGCTGCAGGTATCTATTATCGTTCAGATCATTTTGCTTTTGCTAATATTGGTATTCCAGCGTTATACGCAAAAACAGGAAAAACGCCAGTTGATGGAGCAACTAAAGCATTACGTATCGAGTTAAAAGATAGTTTAGGCAAGTGTTATCACAACCTATGTGATGAATATAATGAAGCTTGGGATATGTCTGGCGCAGTACAAGACATGCAAGTCTTCTTTGATATTGGTTATGAGTTATCCAAAGAAAATGTTTGGCCGCAGTGGAGCACAACATCAGAGTTTAAGCGCTAAAAGCTAAAATCTGGTTAAGCGAGCAATAAGTCATTGCTTTAATGATTACGTTGCTCGCTTCGTATTTACCTTACCTTAGGTATTTTATTCTCCCATCATTAACTTTCGTATTTTAACCCAATTGAAGTAATGGATTGCTCTATTCTTCATTTCATTTGGTGTAGGTTTTTCAAACGTCTGATCTTTATCAAATAATCATAAAAGCCTATGATTTTTCTTGCTATTTACTCTAATAAAATATCGCTCTATCTTAATGGATACAATTGTTCATCGCAATAAAGCACAGTTGTACTATTTACATAAAGGCACAACTGTACTATTGTGTATGTACAGTTGTACTATTTAATGTGATGGATGAAAGATAATGAAATTTAGCTATTTTAATAACAGAAAACAAGGCTTGGGCTTACGATCAATTAGCCGTGGGTTCACTGGATCTATGAGTATATTGGTGCCAAAATTTAGTGCCTTTCTAGGAAAAAATATACTAATGAAACCTTATGCCAAACGGCATTATGATTTTGACTTGATTGCGCCAAGTAAAGAGCTGAACCTACAAACATCAATAGGTATTGCTCACGTTAATCTATTTGGCACAGGCACTAAGGTCATAGTTGTGAGTCATGGTTGGGGTGATTCTAGTCATGCCTTTCAACAGATGATTTTGTCATTAACTCAACAAGGTTATATGGTTGCTGCTATTGATCATATCGGGCATGGTAAGTCGTCTGGGACTAACTCTCATTTACTCAGTTTTGTTGAAACATTAGAAATCCTCATTGAGCACTTTAATGAAGAAAGAATTTTGGTTACTGGGATTATTGCTCACTCAATGGGTGCTATTGCCACGTTAAACTTGCCTATGTATATCCTTGAAAATAAGAAGATAATTTTGATTTCATCGCCTATTAACTTTTTTGAACTAATGTTTGAAAAAGTAGAACAGGTTGGTATTTCCAGAAAGTTACTGACAACAGTATTAGAAAGTATCAGTCGTAAATACGGTAAAACCTGGTATCAATTAACCACCGAGAGTAACCGTGATAAATTAGCGTTGGATATTACTTTTATTCATGATAACCAAGACAGGTATGCACCAATTGCAGACGTGATTAATTTTCTTGAACAGGAAAAAACACCACTAATTACCACCGAAGGGCTTGGTCACAGGAAAATTTTAGGGGATACTAAGGTTATAGATAATATTACACAGGTTTTATCTTTTTGATGAACAAAGGCGAACGTACCAGATCCGAAATACTAAAGCAGAGTATTATATACAGTAGCCAATATGGTTTAGCTGATATAACCATAGGAACAATTTCTAAATTATGTAAGCTATCAAGAACAGGGGTTATCTCGCACTTTGAAAATAAAGAAGATATGCAAATAGCCATTTTAGAATACGGAGAAGCGCTATTTCGTGAGCGAGTCATTAAGCCCGCATGGTGCGAGGATCCTTTAGAGCACCTGTTAACATTATTGGATAATTGGGCTGACTGGACCAATGATATGTTTAATGAGCACCAAGTCAGCTGTCCATTTATAAAAGCGGTTGTAGAGTTTCAAAATCGACCTGAATCAAAAGTACGTACATATACTATTGAACAGCAAAACAGGCTCATCAATTACATCTCCCATAGAGTAGAGCGTTGTATTGAGCAAAATAGATTAAAAACTACTATTAAAAGTCATGTAATCGCCTATGAGTTATATAGCTTATATTTAGGGCACGCTATCACGCAACATACTACCGCGATAAAAAGCACTGAGGGTATGTTTAAAAATAGTGTTGCTAGGTTATTAAAGCAATATCAACCGATTCATTAAACGAGCTTATTAAGTGGAGTGGGTGAAGTTGTGCCATAGAGTAGAATATGAGGGTGAACATTGAAAAACAATCAAACAGCGCAGTTACTTGCTGGTGAATACACACTCTATTTATTACGCCATGGTGAAATTTCAACACCGGGTATTTTAGCGGGGAAAACTGATGTTGCCTTGTCTGATCTTGGGCGGAAACAAGTATCAAAGGTTATGGATTCATTAAAGAATATTGACCGCTGTATTACTTCGCCTTTAATTCGTTGTCATGAAAGAGCAAGTTGGTACTGTCAGCAACAAGATTTACCGCTCGAAGTTGAAAGCAATATACAAGAGATGAACTTTGGCGACTGGGATGGTCAAAGTTATCAAGCATTATGGAAAATGGGTGAGCAATCAGCTACTAGTGCAATAGGCGATTTTTGGCAACATCCTTGGCAGAACCAACCGCCCAATGGCGAGACTATGGATAACTTTGTCAGCCGTATTGATAACTGGTGGCAAAGCTTTTGCGCTGATAATAGCTTTCATAATACGTTGGTAGTTACCCATGCGGGCGTGATCAAACATCTACTTGCCAGAGTTTTAAATTTACCTATTCCTGGCACAGTTCATATGGCTTCAATTGACGTGCCGTATGCTAGTTTGATCAAAATATCCTTATATCGAGATGAAAGTGGTAAAGTTTGGTCAAAGCTTGTGTTATAGATCATATTTTTTTAGTCACTTAAAAAGATAAATAACACTTGCTATTTATGCTCAGCCGTTGATAATCGCGTGCTGTAAATAAAGTCCGTTAATTTTTAATGTTATTATACTAAAAGTGTAATATTTGGGAATGTGGTGAAAGACCGCAACTGTACCCGCAACTGTAAGTCACGCGCTAGAGCATGCTTAATTTCAAGCCGCTTTTTTTGATGCTGACAAGTCAGGATACCCATTAACAAATTAATCAATTATATTAATCTACTATATCAATTCGAGCGGGTTACTCGAACACTGTATATTCATTCGCTTGTTGCTTAACATCTGTTATCAGCAAAGAATCGACTGTGCGCTGTTTGACCGCTTTAAGCATAAGCGAATAAACATTGAGCCAAATTCCTAAAACAGCTAAATCAGCGTTATTAACCACAGAACACTTAAGTTGGTGTACTGACGGAAACCTGATCCTTGACGATATTAGTTTTGCTGTTGAACAAGGTAGCTTTACTGGCATATTAGGACCAAATGGTGCAGGAAAATCAAGTTTACTCCGCTGTTTATACCGTTTTGTTAAACCTGAACAAGGTATGGTGAGTTTTGAACACCATGATATTTGGCAACTGAATGCTAATGACTACGCCAAAAACGTTGCGGTGGTACTGCAAGAAACGCCTTCGCATTTTAATTTAACAGTATACGATGTGGTCGCGTTAGGGTTAATCCCCCATAAAGGAATATTTTCAAGAGCCGATGAAACTGATGACGAAAAAATTGCTCAAGCAATTTCACAAGTTGGTTTAGCGAATAAAGTACAGCAGAGCTTTGAACACCTCTCTGGTGGAGAAAAGCAACGTGCGTTAATTGCGCGTGCTATTGTTCAATCGCCAAGTCTTCTGATCATGGATGAACCCACGAGTCATTTAGATGTGCGTTATCAAATTCAAATAATGGAGCTGGCAAAATCGCTTGGCATAACCGTTATCGCTTCATTTCATGACTTAAACCTCGCCAGTGCTATGTGTGATAATTTATTGGTATTAAATCAAGGTAAGTTAGTTTGCCAAGGCACGCCTAAAGAAGTGCTAACCAGTGAAATGTTATCAGATGTTTTCGGCGTTTGTGCGCATATTAGCGAGCATCATCAGCACAAGGTTCCACATATTTCGTATTACTACGGTTATGTTGAAGACAAGTATGAACAAGGTGAAGACCATGTTTAACAATGTTATTCAAAAAGGCACAGTCCAAAAAGTCCAAAAAACAGGTGTTCATAAAAAAAATGGTGCTTGGCTAGAAAAAAAACAGATCAGCCACTCTGGGGTAACAGTAGTTGCACTACTTCTTTGTATTTTTAGCCTTTTTTGTGCGTTATCGTTTGGTGCGGCAGAGATTTCATTTGCCGATGTTTGGCACAGTGTTTGGCCAACTGAGGAAGGTAAAGATGTCGGCTTTATTCAACGTATTATCTGGGAATTAAGAATGCCTAGAGCTATATTAGCGTTACTAGCTGGTTGTGGCTTGGCTATTTCAGGTCTCATTCTACAAACCGTAACACGTAACCCATTAGCTGATCCTTACTTGTTCGGTATTTCATCAGGCGCTTCGTTAGGTGTTGTGATACTTATTTCGACTACAGGCAGCATTTTTACGGTTATGACGCCTATAGCGGCTTTTGCTGGCAGTTTGGTTGCTATGGTAATGCTAATGTTAATTGCGGGTCGCAGACAAAGTCAGCAGGTTGAATCTATGTTACTGGCGGGGGTTGCCTTATCATTTTTGTTTAGTTCATTTACTAACCTGTTGTTGTATCATACTGACCCACAAGCTGTGACTGCGGTGCTATTTTGGACCATGGGAAGCTTTTCACGGGCACAGTGGGAAAACTTATTATTTCCAACCGTGGTTATCACTGCCTGTATCACCTTTATGTTGGCGTACCGACGTCAATTAAATGCAATGTTATTAGGGGATGAAAGTGCAACTACCTTGGGCATTAATGTAAACCGCTTTCGCATTATTATGCTGTTACTTAGTTCATTAATTACCGCAACGCTAGTTTCAATGTGCGGTGGCATTGGCTTTGTTGGTTTGATGATTCCGCATATAGTTCGATTTTTTATCTCCCAAGGCACCATTTTTGGTATTTTGCTAACAGCGCTGGTTGGCGGCATATTTATGATCTGGGTTGATATATTATCGCGTACGGTTTTGGTCAACCAAGAGTTACCTGTGGGCGTTATTACCGCAGCAACAGGCAGCTTATTTTTCCTTACCTTGCTTTATTTTCGAAAGAATCGACCTAATTAAAAATGATGATTGATAGCAATAACTATTGATACCTCTATTGAGATAAATATGACGTTTACAATTCAAACCGTTAGCAGACAATTTGATGAACTAATTCAAGCTAAAATTGACGGAAAAACTAAACCACTCGGTGCGCTAGGGCAATTAGAAACAACGGCTAAAGCCTTAGCACGTGTTCAGGTTATGATTACCGGGAAAATTGATTCTTTAATTATCACACGGCCAAGTCTTATTATTTTTGCTGGCGATCATGGTGTTGCAGCAGAAGGTGTATCAATAGCGCCGAGTGAAGTTACTGGGCAAATGGTTGCAAATTTTGCCACTGGTGGAGCAGCAATTAATGTTTTTTGTCGTCAATTAGGTTGGCAACTAAGCGTTGTTGATGCGGGTATTTTAAATGAACCTGCTGCACCTTTAAATGTAATTAATCAAAGGTTAGGTTGTATTACACAGCCGCTACATAAAGCAGCAGCGATGACACTAACAACGGTTGAACAAGGCTTTGCTATGGCAAGTAGTTTGATTAAACAAACTAAAGCAAATGGCAGTAATTTGGTTGCTTTTGGTGAAATGGGTATTGGCAATACCACATCTGCATCGGCAATTATGGCCGCTATTATGCAAATTTCTGCAGAGGAAACCGTGGGTAAAGGTACCGGTGTATCTGATGATGTAGTAGTTAAAAAGCAAAAAGTGGTTGCGCAAGCACTTGAGCTTCATCAACATAAATTAGCAGACCCTATGCAATTACTGGCTTGTTTAGGCGGCTTTGAAATTGTGCAAATCACTGGTGCAATGTTAGCTGCAGCTGAAGAGAAACTGCATATTTTGGTGGACGGCTTTATTTGTACCGCAGCAGCAATGGTGGCGATACAGATAAACCCTGCAGTAAAAGACTATATGATTTTCGCTCATTGCTCCGGTGAGCAAGGGCACCAGAAAATGCTGCAATGGCTTGGCGTTAAACCATTATTAAACCTTGGCTTACGTTTAGGCGAAGGCACGGGGGGGGCATTAGCTTTACCACTGATTAAAGCTGCTGTTGCTTTCTATAACGATATGGCCAGTTTCGAGCAAGCTAAAGTTACTAACGTTGTTTAGTCATTTTACGATTATAGCCACTATAAAAAATAAATAACGATGAATTCGAGCCAAAAAGAAAACCTACAAGAAGAAAAAACACTGCTGTTATTGGCGCTGAGTTTTTTCACCCGTATTCCTGTGAGCTTTTCAGCAGAAATTACCCCTGCGCAATTAAATAAAGCCAGTCGATACTTTGCCGTGATTGGCTTGTTTATCGGCATTATTTGTTCACTAGTGTATATGGTATCGGTTGAATATTTGCCAAAATCGATTGCTGTTTTAATTGCCATGGCAGCTAGTTTATTAGTAACAGGGGCTTTTCACGAAGATGGATGGGCTGATGTTTGGGATGGTTTTGGTGGCGGTTGGAGTATAGAACAAAAACTAAATATTATGAAAGACAGTCGTTTAGGCACTTATGGTGCAGCGGCTTTGTTTATTATTTTATTACTGAAGTTTCAAAGTTTAATGGTGTTGGCTTCGCCGGCTATGGCGCTCATTTTAGCCAATACATTGAGCCGCGTAGTGGCGACTAGTTTAATTTACGATATGGAGTATGTAGCACTTGATGCTAGCTCAAAAGTTAAGCCACTGGCACAAGAGTTATCTAAAAAGAGCTTAGTTATATTGCTAGTAACAGGGCTTTTAGTGAGCTTATGGTTTTTACCTTTAGGTGAATGCATTTTATTGTTTGTGATCTTATTTATATTTAGATCGTTGTTAGCTTCTTGGTTTACACGTCAACTGGGTGGTTATACCGGTGACTGTTTAGGCGCAGCGCAGCAAAGCAGTGAAATTGTCATCTATTTGAGTTTATTAATATTTGGCTACAGTGACGATATTATCAATGCAAGCCAAGGAGTAATCAGCTAATGACTATTCATTTAATTTTAGGCGGGGCGCGTTCGGGTAAAAGCTCCTTTGCGGAAAAGCAAGCAAAGCACAATGAAGCAACTGCACAAGCACAGGTTTACTATCTAGCTACTGCTCAATCTCTCGATGGAGAAATGTCTGCGCGTATCAAGCAGCATCAAGCGCAAAGGCCAAGTCACTGGCCGTTAATTGAATCACCAATTGAACTGGCAAATGTTATTGAGCAACTAGTAAAAAAGCATCAAAGCGTGCAGGAAAAACCTATTACCGTGTTAGTCGACTGCCTAACCTTATGGCTAACTAATTGTTTATGCTCATCGGAAAAAAAATGTTGGCAACAAGAGAAACAAGCTTTACTGAAATTGTTAGCTGCTTATGAACAAACCAGTGAGGTAAAATTGTTGTTAGTAAGTAATGAAGTAGGCCAGGGTATTGTGCCTATGGGCGAATTATCACGCGAGTTTGTTGATCAAGCTGGCTGGTTACATCAAGAAATTGCCACAATTGCTACTCAAGTAGACTTTATTATGGCAGGCATTCCATTATCACTTAAGTCAGAGCCGCTAAAGCCAAAGGAGCAAAAATGAAAACCTTGATGATACAGGGGACTACCTCAGATGCAGGCAAAAGCACAGTAGTTGCTGGACTTTGTCGGGTTTTTGTTAACAGAGGTTTTAAAGTTGCCCCGTTTAAACCACAAAATATGGCATTAAACAGTGCCGTTACTGAAGATGGTGGCGAGATAGGTAGAGCGCAGGCTTTACAAGCTATTGCTGCCAATATTGCACCACGTGTTGATTTTAATCCTATTTTATTAAAACCAAACAGTGATACTGGTGCGCAAGTTATTGTGCACGGTAAGGCGCTTTCAAATATGGAAGCAAGCAGTTATCACGACTATAAAAAAGTAGCGATGGAAGCGGTTGTTGAGTCTCATCACAGATTAGCGAACGAGTTTGACGTATTGATGGTTGAAGGAGCAGGAAGTCCTGCTGAAATTAACTTACGTGCACATGATATTGCCAATATGGGCTATGCCGAAAAAGTTGATTGCCCCGTTATTATCGTAGCTGATATTGACCGTGGCGGTGTATTTGCGCATTTAGTGGGAACGCTTGAGTTACTATCTGAATCTGAACAAGCACGGGTGAAAGGCTTTATTATTAATCGTTTTCGCGGTGATATTAAATTATTAGAATCAGGCCTAACTTGGCTTGAAGAGCGTACGGGAAAGCCCGTTTTAGGCGTTTTACCTTATTTACATGACTTAGCACTTGATGCTGAAGACGCCATTGCGATTGATAACAAAGTCAGTTCAAGCAAGATATCAATCGCTGTTCCTTTATTGCCACATATCAGTAACCATACTGACTTTGATCCATTGAGGCTTAACCCTGAAATAGATTTACGTTATGTCAAAATGGGTGAACGAATTGCTGATTGCGATTTGATCATTTTACCGGGAAGTAAAAACGTGATTGCTGATTTGGCGTTTTTAAAAGCACAAGACTGGCAAGAAGACATTAATCGACATTTAAGGTATGGCGGTAAATTGCTGGGTATTTGTGGTGGTTTTCAAATGCTAGGTCATAAAATATATGACCCTCATGCCATTGAATCAACCGCTGAAGAAAATGGCGAAAGAGCAATTACTGGTTTGGCTTTAGCTGATTTTACTACTACATTAACCACATCAAAAACCCTGACACAAGTTTCTGGAAAATTAGCCTTAGCAGGGCAACAATGTGATGTTTTTGGTTATGAAATCCACTGTGGCCACTCACAAGGTGTTGCACTTGATAAGCCTTTAATAAGTGAGTTATCGGTAGGAAGCACTGATATTGATGGCTTTATTTCAGAAGATAATCAAATTGTAGCAACGTACTTACACGGCTTATTTGATCACGGCGCGGTAACAAGCGTTGTATTGCAGTGGGTTAAAAAAGATCATGGTGTTCAATCTGTGATTGATATTGATCAACATAGAGAAATTCAACTGAATCGTTTAGCTGATATTTGTGAGCAACATTTACATATGGATGATATTGAAGATATTTTACAAACGGGTATCACTACTAGTGCTGATAATACTAGCGCTGATACTGAATAAACTACTGACACTTGCGATGAGGGGTGAGCGCATGAAGGCTCTTTTCACTAAAACTTTCACTCGGATTTTTACTCAAGCCTTTTTACTGATTAGTTTATTGTTCGTTTCTTTTTCAGGAGCCGCTGCAGCATCACAAAAGCGCATTGTTGCCCTTGCACCGCATATTGTGGAGATGCTATTTGATATTGGCGCAGGTGAGCAAATAGTTGGTACGGTTGAATATGCTGATTTTCCAACGGCTGCATTGACTATACCGCGTATTGGCAGTTATCACGGCATTCAAATTGAAAAAGTACTCGAACTAAAGCCTGATTTAGTGATTGTTTGGCGATCGGGTAGTAAAGATTCTGATATTGAGCAAATGGAAAAAATGGGATTGAAGATTATTTACAGCCAACCCCATAAAATTGAAGATGTGGCTAGGGAACTTCGAAAATTAGGTAAACATACCGGGCATGAAGCGCAAGCTGAAATGGTAGCCAATCGTTACTTACAAAGACTTAAAAAATTACGTCAGCAACATGAAAACATAGCGCCAATGAGAGTATTCTACCAATTATGGCCTGAGCCTATGCGTACCATAAATAAAGAAACTTGGATTAATCAATTGATTGAAGTGTGCCAAGGGGAGAATGTTTTTGCTGATAATCCTACGCCTTATCCACAAATAGGTATTGAAAATGTCATTGTTTCGCAACCTGAAATTATCATTTTGCCTGATGAAAAATCTAATAAAGAACAACCAGTCATTGATTGGCGCAAATGGCCAGAAATTCCCGCGGCAAAGCATAATCGCTTTATCCGCGTTAATGCAGATGTAATGCATAGATTCAGTACCCGAATGTTAGAAGGTATTGAGGATATGTGTGAAAAAATTGATGCGTTTCGTTAAACGTATCAAATAAACCAACGAGTGGAAAACCTTCCACTTTACTATGGTAGGCAACGAGGGAAATCTATGAAAATTAGGTACTGCCCCCGCAACGGTAATAGCTCGTCTATTTTATAACGAGTTTAAGTCCGACACCTTGTGCTTACTTAATTATCACTGAGCTGAATTTTAACAGCTAAGTGATCAACATGATGCGGAGGGCATCATAGAGAGGGGTAACATGAAAACTAAACTATTTAATAAAACACTAACACAACTTGCTGTCACTTCAGCATTACTTTCTTCTGCTTCAAGTGTTGTTGCTAATGCAAATGCGAACGCAGATGACGCTAGTTTTGAACAAATTGTTGTAACGGCTAACCGTTCTCAGCAAGATCAGTTTTTATCGCTTTCAGCAACGCAAGTTATTGATGAAGCTCAAATTAAGGCGATTCAACCACAAAATATTACAGAATTACTCAGTACTATTGCCGGCGTGACTGTGGCCAATTTAGGTGGCGCGGGTCAATCAGCTTCAGTATTTATGCGTGGCACAAATGGTAATCACACACTAGTTTTGGTTGATGGCGTACGTGTTGGCTCTGCAACATTAGGTACAACGAGCTTCTCTTCAATGTCAGTTAGTTTAATTGAACGTATAGAAGTAGTAAAAGGACCGCGTGGCGCGCTTTGGGGCTCTGATGCCATTGGTGGTGTGATTCAAATTTTCACTAAAAAATTACAATCAGGTGAAGGTATTGTTACTGCAGGTATAGGTAGTAACGGCTATTGGAAAACAGAAGCCGCAATTGGTTTAGGTGATAATTTAAACTCGCTGACTATTTCTGCTGCTATAGAAGAAAGTGACGGTTTCAATTCTACAGATTACCCTGGTCAAGAAGATAAAGACGGTTATGACCGTCAATCTTTTAGCCTTAATGGCCAAAGTATACTAACCGATGAATATTCACTTAACTTAATATCTCGCTATGAACAAGGCGGTTCAAAGTATGACAGTAAATGGGGGGGCTCTGATGAAAATGAGCATGAAAACTACTCAGTAAAAGTAGGTGGCGCCTATAATTCAGCAAATATTTTAGTTGAGACTTCATTTGCTAAGTCACAAGACCAAGGTGGTACTTTTGCGGGTAATGCGGAACTGAAAGATGTCAATGAAATAACCACTGAACGTGATCAATTTGGTTTGTTGGCTCAATATGAATTAAGTGACAACACTAGCTTTATTACTGGTTTTGATTGGTACCAAGAGCGTGTTTCAAATTCAGGTTCGGATTACGAAATAAATAAACGCAAAGCCAGTGCTGTATTTATCCAAGCGCTTCACCAAGTCGAGTCGCTTTTATTAGAAGCTGCAGTGCGCAAAGATGACATTCAAGGATTAAATAAAGAAGTTACTTATAATCTATCCGTAGGTTATCAGCTAAGTGATGACTGGTTAGTAAGCTTAAGCAAAGGTACAGGCTTTAAAGCTCCGACTTTTAATGACTTATATTGGCCTGGCTCAGGAAACCCGACGTTAGATCCTGAGAAAGTTGAAAGTACTGAAATACTTGTTCGAAATCAATTTGATGATGGCAGTTTAGAAATCAGTCTTTATGATACTGAAATTGAAAATTTAATCGCATGGGCAGAGGATGATGAAGGTAATTGGGCACCTGCTAATATTGATAACGCCACAGCGAAAGGTGTAGATTTAACTTTTACGTTACAAACGGGTGACTTTTCTCACCTACTTGCTGCAGCTTATGTTGAAACAGAAGATAAATCATCGGGTAAAGAATTACTACGTCGCCCGAAAGTAACAGCAACTTATACGTTAGGTTATCAAGTAGATGCAATAACCGCGAACCTTGCTTTAGATTATCGTGGTAAAAACAAAGACAACAAATATAGCTACATAACGTTAGATTCAGTACTGTTAACTAATCTTTCTTTAAGCTATGCGTTTTCAGATGAAATATCTGTAACAGGTAAGGTAAATAACCTTTTTGACGAAGATTATATTGTTGCTGAACATTACCTAACTGATGGTATTAATTATCAGCTAGCAGCGACTTATACTTTTTAGTTAGTCTGTTAACTAAATAGAAAATAGAAAATAGAAAATAGATAAAAGGTAGCTCAATTGAGTTACCTTTTTTATTGGGTTAACTATTTATCGAGGCGAGGGTATTCGCCAATCGTTCAAGCTGTTCCTCCTTAGGTATACCGAACCTTAACGCATGTTTATCGTCAGTTAAACGCAGATAAATACCTTGCTGACATAGTGCAATATAGTAACTTTCAACATCAATACCTTCTTTAAAATAAACCGTTTGAAATAAATCAGTTCCTGATATTGTTGCTATATCTTTGTAAGGTAAGTGTTCAGCGAGTACTGCGTGTAACCGCGAATTTAATGCTTTTAACTTACGTTGTTGTTTTTCTTGCCAATTTTCATCTAGCAATGCTCTTTTTGCGATAAACTGAGCAGGGCCGTTTACCTGCCAAGGCCCAAGGTGCTCGCGAAAGTTGTCTAACCAAGTTTCGTCAGCAATTAAAAAACCAATACGAATGCCTGCTAAACCAAAAAATTTGCCAAATGAACGTAATACTAAGGTGTTACCATGTTCTTTAATGGTATTTGCCATAGATTCTGAAGGCTTTATCACATCTGCAAATGCTTCATCAACCACTAATAAACCGCCACATTTTGCTAATTGTTTTTGATAACTTATTAGTAGTGAACGGCCGAATAATTGCCCTGTTGGGTTATTGGGATTAATTACCACCAACACTGAATTTTCTGCAATGTTTGTCAGTTCGGGTAATTCATTTTGGTACCAACAAGGGGTAAATCCAGCTGTTTGCCACGCGAATGCATGTTCTTTATAACCTTGTTCAGGTAAATAAACCATCGTTGACTGCTGATTCTGTTCGCGCCAAAGAGTAGGTAAAAGCTTTATTATTGCTTGACTACCGTTAGTTACTAATAGGCTATAAGCATCATAATAGCGCTTTGCTGCGGATTCTAAGTCGTTATTTGATTGCGGTAATACTTGGAATAATATCTCGGGGATTACCGGAATAGGGTAGCTAAATGGCGCTATGCCGGTTGATAAATCTAACCAGTTTTCAGGAGCAATATTAAACTGTTTAGCCACTTGCTGTAGCTGTCCACCATGAATAAGTGCCAAAATTTGTTCGCCTATATTGAGATATTAATATTTTGAAAAACAGCATTAGTTATACTAGAAGATAGCTAGCTAGTTGATAGATAAATACTAATATAACTAATGAAATAGCTGCCTGTTGTACAACCACTATACTACGAGGGATATCCTCAATATTGATTGAGTTACCGACGCCTAATGTCGGGGAGGTTACAGTTTTACCATGGTACAAAGCACTGCCTCCCAGTGTTCGTTTTAATACTGTTGCGCCAGCTGCCATTACCCAGCCACCGTTATGGCTTTTATATTGGTTGCCTTGTCGGTAGGCATTTTTTAAAGCAAGCACAAATGGTCGTTGCAATGCGTAAAGTACAGTACAAATTTTACCACTGATAAAACCTAAAATATCATCAGCTCGAGCGGCAAAAAAACCAAACGATTTAAAACGAGTATTTCTATATCCCCACATTGCATCGAGCGTATTGGCAAGGCGATGTAATATTACTAAAGGAATACCACCAATAATAAAATAAACCAGTGAGGCAATAACTGCGTCGTGGCCATTTTCAAGCATAGACTCTACCGTAGCACGCGACATTTCTTCTGGTGATAAATGAGCGGTTTCACGGCTAACAAGATAGCCTGTGTAGTGACGTGCTGTGGTTAAATCTTCTTGTACTAAGGGCTTAAACACCTGCATCGCATGTACATTCAAACTATTAAGCCCTATCGCTAAATACAAACATATTGCTTCAAGAACTAACTTTATACCTAAAGGTAAAATAGTCAGTAAGTAATAAGATAAATAACAAATAGGTAGTATAAGCACGCACCAAGCGATTGCGCCTAGCATGGCATTTGACTTGCAAAAGTGTGCATTCTGCTGGGCTGGATTATTTAATACCCTTTCAATTAAATTAGCCAAATGACCAAAACCAACAAGTTGATGATATTTTTTCGGCTCACCTAAAAAGTAATCAAGCATTAACGACAATACTAAGGTAAAAGTGAGCAAGAATGGCGTAGCTAACAAAGTAAATTGTGCTATTAAGCTACTGTCAGTCATGTTAAAGCTAATCCTAGATAAGAGTTAAATGTGGTGCTTTAGGGGTAAAATCTAAAGTAACGACACAACCATTTTTGTATAAAGTAAAGGCGTTACTAGTGTCTTTTTTCCCCAGTAAAGACAGTAAACAACGAAGTGCTTCACCATGAAATATAATCAATAGGTTTTGTCCTATGTGTTCATTGCCAAGCGCTTTCAAAGTATCAAAAATACGCTGTCCACAGCTTAAGGCCGATTCTGAATTCTCAATGGTTAGTGAGGTTACTTGTTTTAGTAACTCACCGTATTCAGGCAAAGTTTCCAGTGTTTTTACTTCTTTTCCTTGCCAAGTTCCTAAATTTCGCTCCATTAAGCTTTCTGATATGTAATGAGTGATATTGAGTTTTTTTTGACAAATTAAAGCGCTTTGAAGCGCACGACCTAGTGGTGAAGAAATAATAACATTGATATTTTTAGTCGCCAACTTAGCTGCAATGTCCAACGATTGCGTTTTACCAAGTGAGGTCAATTCGCTGTCGAGTTGTCCTTGAAGGCGCTGAGTTTTATTCCACAGTGTTTCTCCGTGGCGAGCAAGATAAATTCTGGTTTGCATACATATTTACCTTAATTTGAATGGCGGGCAGCATACCGAAAACCTGCTTGCAGTGCAATCTTGCAGTATTGACTTTTGTTTACTCAATTAAGTTTACCATTGCTGATGCGAACTTAAATACAATAGATATATATTGGCAATTAATTTGACAAGTGGCTCTTCAATCTGTAAAAAACTCTTCGGTTACTGTGTATTTCACATTTTTAAAAAGCACTATTTTTTAAAAATGTGAAATAAATCATGGAATCCGGTACTCAGTTATTACGCATGTTATTACTGAAAATCCGGAGCTGTCCTCGCAACTGTAGATATTGATTGTTCAATATAAGCCAGATACATGACACAGAAATGACCACCTTTATCGAGCGAGAACACTTGATTTTGTACAGCGATATATACCCACTTTACTTGAAAATACCCTTCAAGTGGAACGGGTATAAATGCATATTTTTATTAATGCGCTTTGCCTGTTTAATTTAAATTCTCGATCAAAGTATTTTAATGACTTAAGAGAATTTATGCGCTTACTATTGCTATTTATTTTGTTGATAAGCCAGTTCAGTTGGGCTGCTGTTGACGAAGACTATCTGTTAATACTTACCTCTCAGAGAAATGCCGAAACGATTGCTGATGCAGCGCGGTTGTTCTATCTTGCCCGCCCCGAACATCAGCAGCTAAAAATCAAGGCACGAAGTGATGTTCAGTTATGGCAGTTATCAACGCAGCAAAGGCTTCAATTAATAAAAAATGCTCGTGCCATTTTAGGGTTTGGTCTTTATGGCGGCAGTGTCTCCAATCTAAAGTCATTATTAAGTGAGTACAAAAAGCCTAAACTGCTGATTAATAGTGACCATCGAATTGTCGCGTTAAGCCAATTTGCGGGTAAAAAGTTATTTCCTGATTTAGCGCAATTACGTACGATTGCAAAATCACAACCAGGTAAAAACTTTCATCAGGAGCTTGCACAGCAAATAAAACAATATCCACGTCAAAAAGTATGGCTGCAAGCTCGTGCCTACTGGAAAGCAGGGGGAAGTAACAATAGCGCTGAAATGTTCGCTTGGGTTTTTAATCAATTAGGTGAAGACTTAGTAAGCAAATCACCACAGCCAACACCGCAACTGCGTTGGTTTGTCAATGATACTTTTCATAATCAATTAACCAGTGTAGAGCTTAAGCAATTTGATGATCAACAGCCTATTATTGCGATTGTTGATCACGCTGGTGGCGGTCGTCCTGCTGACGCTAAGTTATTAAATCAGGTATGCCAACTAGCACGTGAAAATTATAATAGTCAATGTTTAGCTGCCCTTGCGTATTGGGGTAAAGCAGGTGTTGAAGCGGCAAAGCAATTAGTGCAAATAAGGCATCGATTGAGTGCTGTGGTGATGTTACAAGATTTTGTTATTGGCGGCGGCGAAGGGCGAGAGGAGGTTATTAGTATCCTAAAACAACTTAATGTGCCTGTGATCAAAGCGATAAAATTGCGTGATCGTACGGCAATTGAGCGTCAGTTATCCTCAGACGGCTTAGCCCAAGAAAAAGTGTATTATCAAGTTGCTATGCCTGAATTACAAGGTGCTAGTCAGCCGCTTATTATTGCAACGGCAGGTAAGCCTTATGATGATGTAAATACTGGCATTCGTGTTCAAGGTGTTACCGCTGAAATGAGCGGTATAACCTCATTACTGACCCGTATTAACCGCTGGCATACTTTACAAAAGAAAACCAATGCCAATAAACGTTTAGGCATCATTTATTACAACCACCCGCCGGGCCGACATAATATTGGAGCAGACAATCTCGATGTACCCGCATCACTTTTTCAAATTCTCAATCAACTAAAGGCTGCAGGTTATCACACGGGGAAATTGCCTGAATCTCAAGATGAATTATTGGATATGATGCAAGCAAGAGGGGTTAACTTACCTCGTGATACAGGGGCGCTAAAAAGCATGAGCGCTGATATTACTCATTTATCAACTCAGGATTATAATCAATGGTTTTCCACTTTGCCTGAAACGGTAAAAAGAGAGATGGTGCAAGGCCCTTTTGGTTTATTACACGAGCAATTGACGGCAGCAATAAAAGCCGGAAAGCCGAAGTTGGCTGAAGATGCACTGAATCATACCATGGAAGAAATGCATCATTTACTTGAAGGTGTTGACCATAAAGGACGGGTTAGAGCACTAGCATTACTTGGGAAATTAGAGCAGTGCTACCTTAATGTCATTAACCATAAAACGGCAACAAAGTGTATGCAAGAAGCGCCAAGTATTATCACCGCATTACAAAATACTGGTATTGAAGGCCTTGGTGGTTGGGGCAAAGCGCCGGGTAATGTGATGACTTATCAAGGGGAGTTACTGTTACCCGGATTAACTTTCGGTAATATTTTTATCGGCCCACAACCGCCTCGTGGTTGGGAGATTAATGAAGAATTATTGCATGCCAATTTAGCTTTTCCTCCGCCCCATCAGTACTTAGCCTTTTATTATTTTTTACGAGATAAATTTAAAGTGGATGCTTTGGTGCATTTAGGGCGTCATTCAACTTATGAGTTTTTGCCAAGAAGATCTGTTGGCATGGCAGAGGATGATTATTCTCGCATTATAGCGGGGGATTTACCGGGTATTTATCCTTACATTGTCGATGGCGTTGGCGAAGGTATTCAGGCTAAACGTCGCGGTTTAGCCGTAATGGTTGATCACTTAACACCACCATTAGCCAGCACGCCGCTTTATGATGAGTTATTGCAGCTTAGGCAACTCATTGAAAGTTTTGAAGCGAGCCATGGTAGTGGTAATGAAGTTGTTGCCGATCGATTAGTTCAGCAGATCCGGGAAAAAGTTGATGCATTAGAGTTAAAAGAAGAGTTAGCACAGGCTATGTCTGCAGAGCTAACAATAATGGGTATCAGTTTTGAAGAAGTAGATGACGACATGATGGTACATGAAGTAGGTCACTACTTGACTGATTTACAAGAGCGTTTTATGCCGCTTGGTTTGCATGTTTTTGGCCAAGACTGGCGGGAAAATGCGATTGAAATGATGCTTAATTCAATGCTATCAAAAAATGAAGTAGGTAATATAGACTTAAAAAATGACTTGAAAGATAAGCTTATCGCCTCACCAAAAGCTGAAATGACCGCCTTACTTAATGGCTTAAATGGTGGTTATATTATGCCTGGGCAAGGCAATGACCCAATAAGAAGCCCGGCGAGTTTACCCACAGGGCGAAACTTTTTTGCCCTAGATAGCTCTTTAATTCCAAGTAGAACCGCATGGCAACTAGGCAAAGAAATGGCTTCGTCGGCGCGGAAAAACAATAGCCAGAACCCTGATAAGCGTGAAGCGTTGATCCTTTGGGCTTCTGATGTAGTGCGCGATGAAGGCGTTATGATTGCTTTTGGTTTGGATATGTTAGGACTAGAGCCAATATGGAATAGCCGAGGCTTGGTCAAAGGTCTTAAGCGACAAGATGCCATAGAAAGTGAAAAAACAACTCGAGTACGTCGAGATATGGTCTTTACTACTTCGGGCTTATTTCGTGACTTGTATGGCCAACAAATGCTATTGCTTGATAGCGCGACGTTAATGGCCCTTGATGCTAGCTCAGATACCATTCGTAAAGATTACCCTGCGTTGAGCTTAGCACTGTCACAGGCACTCGCTTCGTTAGGTAAAAATGCCATTGGTGGCAATGAGTCACTGAAAACCAATCAGGTTGCTGCACACTGGCTTATACAAGCGCGCGAATTACTTGCTGCAGGGCATAATGCTAAAGATGCCGGTATTACCGCGAGTTTACGCGTGTTTGGTGATGCACCGGGAAGTTACGGTGCCGGCATAAACCGCTTGGTAGAGCGATCAGGAGCTTGGGAAAAAAGAGCAGAACTTGCCAAAGTTTATATTCGACGTTTAGGACATAGTTACAGTAGTGGTACGTTTGGTAAGCCTTCCCAAGGCGCCTTTAAACGAGTGTTATCCGATGTTGAAAATACTTATTTTGGTCGTTCAAGTAACCTTTATGGCTTGATTGATAATAATGATGCCTTTGATTATCTGGGCGGTTTGAGTTTAGCCGTTGAGTCTTTGACCGGAAAAGCACCTAATAACTTTGTGATTGATCATGCCGATCCTCAAAATATTAAAACTCGGTCATTAGGTCTAGCACTGCGGCAAGAGCTTCGCGGTAGATTTTTAAACCCTGAGTGGCTAAAAGGTCAAATGAAGCATGATTATGCAGGTGCTCGTACCATGGGCAGTGAGTTTCTTGAATACCTTTGGGGGTGGCAAGTAACCAACCCAACGTTAGTGGGAAATTGGGCTTGGGAAGAAGTGAAGGCGGTTTATATGGACGATCGCTATGATTTACAGCTTGATGAGTTTTTGGAAAAAGGTCATAACGCCCATGTAAAAACTAACATGTTGGCCATTATGTTAGTTGCAGTAAATAAACAGTTTTGGGCTGCTAATCAACAAACTATTGAGCAATTAGCCAGTAAATTTGCCGAGTTAGTTAAAATCAATGGCTTGCCGGGCAGTGGCCATACCGATCCAGATAACCCAATGCTACCTTGGTTAGCGCAATATTTATCAGCTCAGCAATGGCAGGACATTGCTGAGGCTATTTCTGCAGCGAAAGGCACTCTACAAGAGCAAAACCCTGTAGTAGCAGAAGTACATCGAATTACTGAAATTGAACTTGCTGATAAAAGTGACTTATCTAAAAAAGAGCCTAAACAAGAAGCTAATCAAGAATCTGAACAAGCTGATTTAAAAAACACATTATCTACGGCTAATGCCGAGAGCCAAAACAAAGCAACGTCATCTGAAATAACCGGTGAAGCGAATACTGAACAAGTTTGGTATTGGTGGCTTGCGGCGATATTAATAATATTTGCTGCTACAGGGTTTTACCGAGGTATTGTGCAATCAAAACGTTTAACGCGGTTACATTAAAGAGATTCAATTGAGTGATTGTCAAAGGCATATTTAGCTAAACACTCAGTTAGAAAGATAAATAAATAGGGGGCATCATGGATTACGGAATACTTTTAGGCGCATTACATCAATTTGTTGGTTGGTTACTTTATCCAGTTATTATTGGATTAGTCTTTGCGCTATTTGCAATCATATGGGAGTGTGGTCAAGCGTGCTCAGAACGCTATTATACCCTGCAAGCTTTTGCTCAAGTTAATATTAAGGTGACTAATAGTGATATTGCAGATATTACTACGCATCAATACAATATCGAACAGCAGTTTCAGGCTCATGCAACTAAACGATTAGAACGAGTGGACTTATTGGCTCGTTCTGGACCTGTTTTAGGCTTGATGGGCACCTTGATCCCACTTGGTCCTGGGCTAACGGCACTAGGCTCAGGAAATATTGATATTTTAGCAACGGCGCTCACTGTTGCCTTTGATACTACCGTTGTCGGTTTGCTGGTTGGTTTAGTGGCTTATATTATTGGCCGTATTAGACGACGTTGGTATGAAAAAACTTGGCAACAATTACAGCAGCAATCGTTAGCTTAGTAGGAGGCTATTATGCAAAATAAACCGTCATGGCAATCAAGTCATTTTGTTGAACAAGATAACGATCCACTCGCCGGCTTCGCCAATATTATGGATGTTATGCTAGTTTTTTCGCTAGGACTGATGTTGGCACTGATAGCGCAAAGCCGCGAGTTGCAAGAGCATTTATCAATTGAATCAGCACTAAAAGATAAAATTGAAATCACTACAGGCAATGAATTGATTGAAGCGCCAGAGTCCATAAATAAAGCGCTAAATGGTAAGGTTAATGGTATGCAGTCATTAGGACAAGTATACAAGGATCCTAATACCGGAAAACTTATTTTGATCAGTAGTGGTTAGCAGTGTATAACGCTTGTAATAACTTGCTGCAGTTTACATTTTCTAGCATAAAAATCTATTAATTAAGGTAACCAAAGTTAAACGGTAATGAATAAAAAATTTGAACCATCGGACAGTCTTATTTTAAATGACATTATGCGTCACCGACGGGATGTTCGCGGTAATCGCTTTATTGATAAAGCCTTGCCGGATGATGTTCTTGAACAGCTCCTTGATGCTGCACTATTGGCGCCATCGGTTGGTTATTCTCAGCCATGGAAATTTGTGGTGATTAATCAAGAAAGCATAAAACAGCAGGTATTCGATAGTTTTTGTGAAGAAACTAAACATGCCAGTACCTTGTTTTCAGGAAAAAAACAGGATGATTATCAGCAATTAAAACTTGAAGGGATCATGGAAGCGCCAGTCAATATTGCCGTGTTTTATCAACCCTCACAAGCGCCTATACTTGGACAAACAAGCATGGTAGAGATGGGAAGGTTTAGTGTCGTTTGCGCCATTCAAAATATGTGGTTAATGGCTAGAGCACTAAATGTTGGTATTGGCTGGGTCAGTATTATCGACCCGCAAAAGGTGATAGAAGCGGTTAATGCACCGAAAAATAGTGAGTTGATTGGTTATTTGTGTGTTGGTTATGTAAGTGAGTTTTTAGCTGAGCCTGAACTGAAGCAAGCAGGGTGGAATAAACAAAAATATAAACAAGAAGTTGTTTTTAATAATAAGTTTTAATTTTCGATTATGTTATTTGACATTACAGATGCCTATTTTGATAAGTGACGATCACATGAGGCTCAAGTCAATGCTAACTAAAGTAAAGGCAAATAAAATTATGAAAGTAAGCCATAACATAACGAAATATATTAAGTGCCCCAATGTTCGTCTTGATTAGCCATAAGGATTGGCGTAGTATCTGCGCTGATTTAGGTGTCTTCGGTTGTCTTTGCTCTATTTTATTTGCAAATTCAATCTCTTGAAGATGAAACGTGAAACTGGTGAAACACCAGTACTGCCCCCGCAACGGTAACTGTGAGCCGCAACAAAACCACTGTATTTAACAAAATATGGGAAGGTGTTGCATAGGCGATGATCAGGAGTCCGGAGACCGGCCTATTTTACTCGACAACTGCGGTGGGCGGTGATTCAGAGACTAGTATATGGGCTTAAAACCAAACTTGGACTGAACACCAAACAGTTTTAAAACGTAGTTTTTTTAGATGACTTTATTGTCTGTCTAACAAGCATGTTGTCACATATACTAACTTTGATTGCTTACACCGTTAATTTATTTAATGGAATCGTTATGAAATCAACCCGTCTACAATTATCCACTAGTTCGCTTATTGCAATTTTTGCATTATTGGCTTCGTTAATGCTGATGACTCGTACGCATCATTTTGCTGCATTTAATCAATTACCTAGTGCCTCTATTGCCATATTCTTCCTTGCCGGTATGTATTTACGCAGCATAAAGTCATTTTGGTTTTTCTATATATTATCTATTTGTATTGATTTAAGTTCATCTTACTTTCGTGGTCAGTTAGGCGACTGTTTAACGGCTTCATATCCCGCTTTAGCGTTTAGTTATGCAACTATGTTTGCGGCTGGTTTATATACTCGGCCGAATTGGACACAACAAGTGTTGATGGTTAATTTAATAAAAGTAGCAGCCGCGCTTTTTATTGCCAGCAGTATTGCGTTTTTCATCTCAAATGGCAGCTATTATGCGCTTTCAGGGAAGTTTCCAGAGCTATCATGGGCAGAATACGGTGCTCGTGTTGATAAGTATTACTTTAGATCGATATCTAATCCGGTTTTTTATGTGGTTTCAGCCATGGTAATGGATTGGGTGATAAGCCGATACTTTCGCGCGAATACAGCTGTTAACTCTGCATATAGAGAAACATTATGAAGACAAGCACAAAACAAAATTTACCCTTTGAGCAGCGTCCAAATAACATCGCTGGTACAGGAGTGTTATGTCCTGCTCTAATCGTTTCTGCGCCATCATCGGGCTCTGGTAAAACTACCATTACTGCGGCTTTAGCGCGGCATCATCGTAATCAAGGACGTAAAGTGACGGTGTTTAAAGTTGGACCTGATTTTATTGACCCGATGATATTACGACAAGCCAGTGGTGAGTTGGTTTATCAATTAGATTTATGGTTGGTGGGTGAGCAAGGTTGTCGTCAGTTATTGTATCGTGCAGCACTTGAGTCAGATCTTATTTTGATTGAAGGGGTGATGGGCTTGTTTGATGGCACGCCAAGTAGTGCTGATTTAGCTAATTACTTCTCTATTCCCGTACTTGGCGTTATTGATGCCTCAGCGATGGCACAAACTTTTGCCGCCGTTACCTTTGGATTGGCCAAGTATCGTCCTAATTTACCTTTTGCAGGTGTAATTGCTAATCGCGTTAACACAGCTAGACACCAAGAAATCTTACAAAATTGTTTGAGCGATGATTTCTGCTTTTTTGGTCGAATGCCCAAAGATAACACTATTACTTTACCCGAGCGCCATTTAGGGTTGGTACAAGCACAAGAGTTAACTGATATAGATAGTCAATTAAACCTTGCTGCTGCTCATATAGAGGAAACAGGGCTAGCTGATTTAACTGAAGCTGTTGAATTTTTTCCAATAGAAGAGGGCATTGATGATGAAGTGAGCGCCAATGCGCTCGCTGGTACTCGTATTATTATCATTAAAGACAAAGCATTTAGTTTTATTTATGCAGCGAACATTACTTTTCTTACCCAAGCTGGTGCAGATATTGTGTATTGTTCAGCGCTCGATGATAGCCAATTACCAGAAGGAGATGTTTTATATCTACCGGGCGGATATCCTGAGCTATATGCCGAGCAGTTAATGAGCAATCTTAGCTTTTTAGCCGATTTAAGAGACTTTGCTCAGGCGAATAAGCCTATCGTTGCGGAATGTGGCGGCATGTTATATTTGCTTAAGCAGTTAACTGATTTATCAGGTGAAAAGTTTGCCATGGCGGGATTAATTCCCGGTAGTGCCTTGATGCAAAAAAAGCTCGCTGCAATTGGGTCACAATCAGTTGAATTACCATTTTTGCTTGGTTCAGATGCTGTTGACAGTACCATTATGCGCGGTCATAGCTTTCATTATTCTAGTGCTGATATTGAGCTAGCTCCAGTAAGCCAAACTAAACATCATCCTAGTGGTCGTCTTGGTGAGTTTGTTTATCTTCATAACAATATTGTTGCATCATACATGCATTGGTACCTTCCAAGTAACCCTGTACTTTCTTTAAAGTTATTTGATAAAAAGCGTTTGTTGAATGGATTGTAATATGAATATCATCGCCACTCTTTTGAGTCCTTTATTTTGACAAGGGCGCTACATGGATGTAGCTTATTAGAGAATGCAGGAGCATATTCTCCTGAACAACCATTCTCTTCAATCAATGCCTTGCCTAAAGGCGTTTCTAATTCCAGCTGAATCCTGCATCTTGAGGTAACATGGGTATATATGCTTAAACAATACCAAATGACTACATGAAATAGTGGCCAATCTTACTTGGTCACTATAACAAGAGGACTAATTTAATCCACTTCAATTAGTCTTGCGGTAAAGTGACGTAACACCGGAGGTTCATATTCAAATGTTAATCCTTTAATTTCACTTGCTATCTCTTTTACCGCAATGATGCAGTCTGCAATATATTTCATATGATCATTGGTATAAACTCTACGAGGAATAGTTAGCCGTAATAATTCTAAGGCCGAATCTTTTTGTTTACCTGTTTCAGGATCTCGTCCTAACAATAAAGAGCCTATTTCAACAGCACGAACTCCGCCTTCTATATAAATTTGGTTAGCGAGGGCATGCGCTGGAAATTGATCCTTTGGTATATGAGGTAGTAGCTTCCCAGCATCAATAAATACCGCATGACCGCCGGTAGGGTATTGAATTGGGATCCCCGCTTCTAGTAGTAAATCGCCCAAGTAGGCCACTTGACCAATACGGTATTCTAAATAGTCTTCATCAGCACACTCCCATAGACCAACACTAAGCGCCTCCATGTCGCGACCATTAAGGCCACCATAAGTAATGAAGCCTTCCATAGGAACACAACTTACTTGTACATCTCGGTAAAGGTCTATTTCACTATCATCTTTGAAACAACATAGGCCCCCCATATTGACCATAGGATCTTTCTTGGCAGACATGGTAAATATGTCACCGTGATTAAACATTCCGCGAATAATATCGCCGATAGGGATATCGGAAAAGCCAGCTTCTCTTTGCTTGATAAAGTAAGCATTTTCAGCAAATCGAGCTGAATCAATCACGACTAAAATATCATTAGCTTTTGCTATTTTAGCAACAGCTTCAATATTAGCCATTGAAACGGGTTGTCCACCAGATGAATTACAGGTGATAGTGATTATTATGCCAACAACATTTTCTGCACCGTGCTTAGTAATAGTTTCTTGTAAGGCGTTAAGATCAAAATTACCTTTAAAGTCATACCAACTTTTTGTATCTAATGCTTCTGGCGTTAATACATTAATCGCTTGAGCTCCGCTCATCTCTACGTGAGCAGCGGTAGTATCAAAATGATAATTAGAAATAAAAATTGGAGCTTTACTTCCCTTGTGCTTAACCATGTTTGGGAATAAAATTTGTTCGGCACCGCGGCCTTGATGAACAGGAATGACATGTTTATAACGGAATAAAGTTTGTACTGAATTTTCAAGTTTAATAAAGCTGCGACTACCAGCATATGCTTCATCACCTATCATTAATGCCGCCCACTGATTGGCGCTCATTGCACCTGTGCCAGAATCAGTTAATAAGTCAATATATACATCTTCACTTTTTAACAAAAATGGGTTGTTACCTGCGGCAATTAAGGCACTGCGGCGATCTGCTTCTGTAGTCATTTTGATGGGTTCAACCATCTTAATTCTAAAGGGCTCTGGAATTCGTTTCATTGTTTTACTCTTAAATTATTAAATAAAGACAATATCTTTCGGCTCTAATGTTGAAAGATAGATAGTGATTTTTGTTTTATAAAATTAATTTAATAGCAAATATGTGCGTAGGCTAAACGGAAGTCTTGATTATACCATTTGAGTAGTTGTAGGGAGCTGATAAGCTTTAAAATATTCATTGGAAGCATTATGCAAACAATTTTTTTAATCTGTCAACTGTTGCTTTATTTGCGATGGATTATAATGATATTAATCAAATTATAAAATTGATATAAATTTAAAAACGGATAAATCACACCGGATGAAAATTGAGCTTGAAATGCAAGTGATTTAGGAGAATATACCTCTATTTTTTTTCAATAAAAATGCTTTGTTTAGGTCACTAGGGGTCATCATTTATCAATGTTATGTTGGTAGTATGTATTTGATTTAAAATGAATATTCATGTAGGTTTATGAGTGCCTCCTAGGTTTATTAACACCAAATGAGATAATGAATGATTAATTCGTTATTTCATTTGGTATAAGTCATTTAGCATTAAGCTCGAACAGTTTGTATAAACATTAAAATGATAATAATAGGGCATACAAATTTCACATAGTAGGGCCATAAACGCCAAAAAATAGTTGATTCTATCAACTCATTACCTTGCTTTAATTCTTCTAATATTTTGTTTCTGTGCCATATCCAGCCAACAAAAATACACATAATTAAACTAATTAGTGGTTGGCTATACTGAGTGGTGATAGTAACGATAAAACTAAAAAGGGCCTCAAAGAAAAATAGAATGACAATACTAATAAATAATATTATTAAGCCAATAACCAGTGTTCTTTTTTGTCTCGAGCCTTTGTTGCTTTCAAGAGAATATGCAACGGGTACTTCGAGCATAGATATTGATGAAGTTAACGCTGCAATGCTCATCAGTAAAAAAAAGGCTGCTGATATGATATTACCTACTTGGCCCATACTACTAAAAAGCGCAGGAATAACAGTAAAGATTAACTGATCGCCGTCAATGAGTACGCCTTGTTCATTAAAAATAGTGACGCCATTGTGTAAAGCGACATACATGGCAGGGATAATCAACATACCTGCTAGAATAGCAATACCACTGTCTACTAGTGCTACTGAAAACCCGAGCGAAATAAGATTCTCTTTTTTACTAATGTATGAGCCATAAATCAACATAGTGCCAACACCTAATGATAAAGAAAAGAATGCTTGCCCCATCGCACTGACTAACAGTTCCGGCTGCAGTATTTTTGAAAAATCAGGCACTAAATAGACCCGCCAACCTTCAGATGCTCCTTCAAGTGTGGCAACGTATATAATCATGGAGACGACAATAATTAACAATACTGGCATTAGTCGGCTTGACCATTTTTCAATCCCATCGCTTACACCGTGACGAACAATATTAATGGTTAACAATGAAAATATAGTGCAAAAAATAATATTACGTTCTATTGAGAAAGTGACTAACCAATTAGCAAGTTCTGGCCAGCCAATTATCAGGCATAATGCTTGTAAAAAATAAGCTATCATCCAACCCGCAACGATGGAATAAAAACTGAGTATAAGACTGGCTGTACCTAGGCCCCATAAGCCAGTGGCTTTGCCGAGTTTTTTACCTGTTTGGCTATCCGAAATACTTTGCATTGCGTCAACCATATTAGCTTGCGCATATCGACCAATGGTTAGTTCAGCCATTAAAATGGGGTAGGCTAAAATAAGCGTAAGCAGTAAATATACTAGGACAAATGCGGCGCCACCATTTGTGGCAACTTGGGTGGGAAATCCCCAAATATTTCCTAATCCGACTGCGGCACCTGCAGCAGCCATGATAAATCCCAATCTTGATGAAAACTGTCCACGAGCACTCATAGAATAGACCTTAATTATTACTTAAGCTAAAAGGTGAAGTATGACGACATAAAGTCACAACACTTTGTTTTATAGGTGTATTTAGATATTTTTTATTTAAAGTATCAACGATGAACTCGCTGATAGGCTTAATACACCAAGTATGATTAGGATACTTAAAATTGCGTACTTTCCTAGCCCTATAGCAGATTTTTCGATTTGATAAACGGAATTTCCTCACATTTTTGAATTGATAAAAAAACAGCCATTATCCCGCTAGGCCTTAGTGATTCTTTTGTTGGTGCAAATTCATTCATATAAATCATTCATTTTTTGAATGTAAATGTTAATTTAATAAAATTATAGTTATTTATTAAAGGTGATTAAAATGATTAACAAGTAATAACACTTGCTGATTTAGAAGCAGCACACATAGGATATAGGATTAATTTATGACTGTTCCATCTATGCTAACGTCATATATCAACGGTAAGTTCGTTAATAATGAACATTACTTCGATAATATAAACCCCGTCGACGGTAGCGTTATCTCGATAATATCTGAAGCAAACCATCAGATGATTGACGATGCAGTAGCCGCGGCCAAAAAAAGTAAATGGGCACAGCTCACTGTGAATGAGCGATGCGTGCTGCTGAATAAAGTTGCTGATGTAATGCAGGAACGAGAGCAAGAATTTATTGATGCTGAAATAGCAGACACAGGTAAATCACTTTTTCAGGTGAAAACAATTGATATACCTAGAGGTACTGCTAATTTTCGCTTCTTTGCAGACTTAGTAAAATATCCCGCCAATGAAAGTTTTATTACCGACACGCCGCAAGGCACAAAAGCATTGAACTATAGTGTTAATAAACCGCTAGGTGTTGTTGCTATTATTTCGCCGTGGAATTTACCATTATTGCTGGCTACTTGGAAAATTGCACCGGCAATGGCTTGCGGTAACAGTGTGGTTTTTAAGCCATCTGAAGAAACGTCATCAACAGCCTTTTTGCTAGCGCAAGTGATGGATGAAGTAGGTATTCCCAAAGGTGCTTTCAATTTAATTCTAGGACGTGGACATGCGGTTGGGGATGCGATCACTAGCCATAAAGAAATTGATGCGATAACTTTTACGGGGGCATCTTCAACAGGGCAGCGAATCATGGCATCTGCTGCGCCAACAGTGAAACCTATTTCTTTTGAGCTAGGCGGTAAAAATTCAGCCGTTGTATTTAGTGATGTTGATATAGATAAGGCTGTTGCGGGTGTGGCACGTTCTACTTTCACCAATTGTGGCCAAGTTTGTTTATGTACCGAAAAAGTTTATGTACACAGATCAATTTTTGACGAGTTTGTCAGCAAACTTAAACGACACGCTGCAGAGATTAAGATTGGTTATCCCACCGATGAAGCTGTATTTATGGGGCCGTTAGTATCCAAAGTACATCAGAAAAAAGTGCTTTCTTATTATCAACTTGCACGCGACGAAGGGGCAACAGTTGAACAAGGTGGCGGTATCCCCAAATTTGGTGATAAACGTGACAATGGTTGTTATATCGAACCTACTATACTTACTGGCCTTGACGACCATGCACGTATTAATCAAGAAGAAATATTTGGCCCCGTATGTCATGTTTCTCCGTTTGATGGCGAAGCTGAAGTGATCAAACGCGTTAATGATACCGTTTATGGTTTAGCTACGTCTTTATGGACAGACAATTTAGCGCGTGCGCATAGAGTAGCGCC
>Ga0209292_1001117_pt1 | contig 33341 bp, 34 predicted proteins | sample GOMGulsemesocosm_2_FD_184634 | JGI IMG/M metagenome (GOLD analysis project Ga0209292, IMG submission 184634) | Methane-oxidizing microbial communities from mesocosms in the Gulf of Mexico - GOM9C Gulf of Mexico (SPAdes) (version 2) | ecosystem: Environmental > Aquatic > Marine > Cold seeps... | reverse complement strand
AATTCCCAAGCATGACACTATCGCCAGAGTTATTTGCCGTTTAAAAGCACAAGAAATTGAACATGCCTTTCAGTCTTGGATATCGTCACTTGTTGAAACCACAGGCTGTGATGTTATCGCCATTGACGGTAAAACAGCAAGGCGCACTACCGCATAATGGACGACCTTCTGCATTTAAGCCAATATCACGCAGTAGGTAAATTACCTAGTGGTATTTCGCTGATTGCACGACGTACTTTTGTTCGCCAAACGCGGTCTTCATGGTGAAGATCAGCTTTGATAAATAGCACGGCTAGTTTTAGATAGATTGAATGACGCATATTAATTCTCCAGTAAAAAATTATCGCTGGGAGAAATGGCGTGTAGAAATTGCTGCTAGGAGTTTTTAAGGTTAGTTCCTATCAAGCTGCCATTTTTCCGCAGCCTGTTAGGGTTACGAATGAGTTAGTTATCACTGGTTGATGTGTTGAGCAAGTGTAGGTCTGCACAGAAATTCACATGACAGGTAATTACTCCCATGGCGATATGATCAGCCACAGGAATAAATGTCACAGAGTTTGCAGACACGAGAGAGGCAACAAATGATTGAGTAAGATGTAATTTTTTCATTGTGTACCTCCAGTTAACTAATTAATCCAAAAAGAAATTTGTGAACCTATGTTTAAAAAATTCGTAATTCACAGTTGAATTGTAATCCAAGCAGCTTGTTTTCCAACGTTAAGTTGCAACTTTGTTAAAAAACACATTTATTTGCTGTTTAGGGGTTGCAACGGCCAACGTCACAATATTTTTATCCACTAACATCGCTATTTTAGTTATTTAAAACATTCAGAATTACAGCTTTCAAACTTATCTAAGCCACGCTAGCGTAAATTACGACAAATCATCTCTCTTACCCATTTATGCCCAGGTTCATCTGTATTACGATCATGCCACAATAAAACATAAGCAATTTCAGAAAAATCAAACGGCAAAGGCAGCTGCACTAAGTCATGTAATTTTTGCGCTTGCGGTACAAAACTCGAAGGCAGAGTGAAAATTAAGTCACTGTGCGCACACACACTGGCAGCACCATAAAAATCCGGTAAGGTGGCGCAAATATGTCGATGCTGATTGGATTGCGCTAACTGATAATCTAATAACCACCAATCGTTACCCTCACAACGCACCTGCACATGCGACGCGCCCAGATAATCAGCTAAATCCCACCCTCCTACAGCGGCTTTAGCTAAAATAGGATGACCACAGCGCACCAAACACACTTGGTTATCTTCGTAAATACGGGTATGGGCAATGCCTTCTGGCAGATTGTTTAAGCGAAAATCAGCCGTCGGGTGTAACTCACGCGCAGTAAAGCCGAAATCAATCTTGCCTTGCTGCAGATCTTGTAATGACTTTTCGCCCCAGCCATAAATATCGAGTTTGAGTTGCGGCGCTTGCTCTAAAATCGGGCCAATATAATGCGGTAATAATGTCTCGTAGGCACTTTCCAGCATGGCAAAGGTAAACGGACGTTGGCTAGTTTCTGGATCAAAATTAGGCGGTAAGCTAATCTGATACAAACTTTGCAATAAAGTTGGCAACTGGGACTTTAACTGCAGAGCATGCGCGGTCGGCTTTAAGCCATGTGCTGTACGTAAAAATAACGGGTCATCTAAGGTATCGCGCAAACGCATTAAGCTTTTACTCAATGCCGATTGGCTAAGATGTAAGCGGCTCGCAGCCCGTGTAACGCTTTCTTCTTCTAATAAAACCTGCAGAATAACCAGTAAATTCAGGTCTATACGGGCCAAACTATCAATATTCATGTGATATTCCTAAAAGGAAATTTGATTGTGAAATTATACCACTTCTATTCATATCTCGCTTTCCGTACACTGGCGCCACTTTGAAACTGGTTGCGGAGAATGTAATGCGCCCGAATATTTTACCTTTATTGATGGCAATGGTGGTTTTAAGCCCACTCGCCATCGACATCTATTTACCTTCTATGCCGGCAATGGCAGAAGAATTTTCAGTCTCAGCTAACCAAGTTCAATCGACTTTAGTTCTGTTTCTATTTTCTATGGGTGTCGGCCAAATCTTAATTGGTCCACTGGCGGATCGCTTCGGTCGTCGTCCGGTAGCATTATGCGGCATGGTATTGTATCTGGCATCGAGCTTATTGGCGGCTGCATCATTTCAGTTTGAAGTTTTGCAACTTGCTCGTGTATTACAAGGTATCGCCGCTTGTGCGACTTCGATTGTGGTCTTTAGTGCCGTACGAGATAGCTTTTCTAACAAAGAAAGCGCGCATTACTACAGCTATCTAAACGGTGTTATCTGTGTCATTCCAGCATTAGCACCAACACTCGGTGGTTTATTAGCGATTCAATTTGGCTGGCGCTCGACTTTCATCTTTATGGCACTTTATGCCGTGATTGTGTTGGCCATCGTTGCCTATAAATTACCAGAAACACGCCCAGAAAATACGGTTAGCACAGGCTCTTTATATCACTTCGACCGTTTCGCGCCAGTATTGCGTAATGGTCACTTTATGTTTTATGCCTTTATTTGTATGGTCGGTATGGCATCAATTTTAACTTATGTGTCTTATTCTCCAGATTGGATCATCCGTCACTTAGGTATTTCAGAGTTAGGTTTTAGTGGCCTATTTGGTTTAAATGCTGTGGTTAATATTGCCGCTTGTTTTGCAGCGCCACGCGTTATCAAGCGTTTCGGCAATCGCACCACAGTAATTATCGGTTTAAATACCTTCTTAGTTTCTGCCGTGATTCAATTACTAGCGCAACAATACGGCCCAACCACGGGTATCGGCGCAGCAATAAGCTTCATGTTACCGATGATGATTTTGTGTATTGGTTTTGCATTGTTATTAGGTCCTGCGACTAGCATGGCACTGTCAGCATTTGGCGAACGCGCTGGCACTGCGAGTGCGATGTTAGGTTGTTTGCAAATGAGTGGTGCGGCGCTATTAACCGGGCTTATTCAACAAACTGGTTTAACTGCACCGTATGCCTTGATCGTATTAATGGGCAGCTTAGCCTTTGCCTTTTTAATCATTATGTTAATGCCAAAATTCAATCATTGGCATCAAGAGCAAGAAAATCACTAACAGGCTTTCATTTGCGGTCAAAAGCCTTACACTGAAATAGTGTATTTCAGGTAAGGCTAAACCCCATGTCAGAACAAAACGAACAAGCCAAACATAAACAAAAGATGCAAAAAATTCAGTCTACCGTGGCCAAACGCGTAGACAAAGCCACTGAAGAACGTGGCATTATTATCGTCATGACCGGTAATGGTAAAGGCAAAACCTGTGCTGGTTTTGGTAACGTTATTCGTTGTATCGGCCATGGCTTCGATGCTGGCGCAGTGCAATTTATTAAAGGTACTTGGGCTGCCGGTGAAGTGCAATTCATCCAACAAGTTCGCCCCGACTTCCCCTATTTCGCCATGAAAACCGGTTTCACTTGGGACTCTCAAGATAAAGCCGCCGACATCGCTGCTGCCAAAGAAGCATGGCAACACGCTAAACTCATGCTCGCCGATAAAAGCTTAAAAATGGTGTTGCTCGATGAGCTAACTTACATGCTTACTTATGGCTATCTCGATCTCGAAGAAGTATTGACTTGTATTCGCAACCGCCCAAGCGACCAAACCGTTATTGTTACTGGTCGCAGCGCCCATAAAGACTTAGTTGCTATGGCAGATACAGTCAGTGAAGTACGCGATGAAAAACACGCTTTTCGCGCCGGTATTAAAGCACAACAAGGAATAGACTGGTAATGGAACAATTAACCTTAAACGAAACACGTATTCTCGGTGCGTTAATTGAAAAAGAGCACACCACTCCAGACAATTATCCGTTGTCATTAAATTCTCTCACCGTTGCTTGTAACCAAAAAAGTAACCGAGAGCCAGTACTAAGCTTGAGCCAAGAACAGGTTCAAAATGGCGTCGATGACCTTGTCAAAAAACGCTTAGTGATCAATGACGAAAATGGTGGCAAACGTTCAGCTAAAATTCGCCATCGTTTTTGTAATACTGAATTCAGTAAGTGGCAGTTTAGCCCACAGCAATTGGCCATTATTACTTTACTATTTTTACGTGGTCCACAAACACCCGGCGAATTGCGCACGCGCACTAATCGCCAATGCAGCTTTGCAGATGTCCAAGAAGTAGAAACTGCATTGAATGAATTAATGGCTCATGAATTAGGTGCCTTTGTGGTCAAGCTCGATCGCATACCGGGACAGAGCGCTTGTCGTTATGCACACCTGTTTAGCGGTGACGTTGAAACTCAAGCACAAGGCGCTATTGAATCAAACAATGTAACCAGTGACAGTCAGTGCGCTAACGAAGAGCGAATCAGTACATTAGAATTGGAAGTTTCTGAACTTAAATCTCAACTGGCACAACTGCATATGCAGGTCTCTGAGTTACTTGATTGATGATCAAGTAACAGTAGCTTTGTAAATGTTATACCCAAAATGGTATTAATCCTGCAAACCGCTCAAGACATCCTTGTGCGCTTAGACAAGGCCATCCATGGTCATGTACGTTGGCGATATTAATATCATTTCTCCTATCTAATGGTTTCCTAAATTAGCCACAAAATAATCCACCAGCAAGCGCACTTTCGGTGATAAATGGCGATTCTGTGGATACACCGCCCAGATGCCATCATCCGGCTCATTAAACTGATTTAGCAAGGTGATCAACCGACCATCATCAATATATTGCTGTACGTAATAATCTGGCAGTTGCACCACGCCTAAACCTTTCAACGCCGCGTCCAACAATACCGGCCCGCTATTACAACGCAAATTGCCTGTCACGCGAATATTGCGTGCTTTGTCTTTCTCTTGAAAACGCCAGTAATCGAGCGTGCCTAATAAACAGTTATGCCGATCCAACTCAGCCAAGCTATAAGGCGCACCAAACGCAGTCAAATAACTCGGCGCAGCGCAGACGTACTGCTGTCGACCTGCCAAACGTTTAGCCACCATACGCGAATCGGCCAATTGACCAAGACGAATAGCCAAATCGAAGCCTTCATCCACCATATCCACTTGCCGATTAGACAAGACTAACTGCACTTCTAAATCTGGATATAACGCCACGAAATCATTAACTAATGGAGCAACACTGCGTTCACCATAGGTGATTGGTGCAGTGATCTTGAGTTTGCCTTTTGGCGTACTTTGCAGGTTTGAGATGGCCCGTTCCGCATCTGCCAATCCATCGAGCACTTGTCGACAATGTTGATAATATGTGGCGCCCACTTCGGTAAGTGAGACTTTACGGGTTGTACGATGAAACAGTTTCGCCGATAAGCGTAATTCCAGAGCCGAGACCTGACGGCTCACTTGCGCTGTTGATATGTGTAATCGCTGCGAAGCAGCCGTAAAACTCTCCGTTTCCGCCACTGCAACAAACTCACTCACACCGGACCAATCAGGCATGTTCATCGTTTTAAACCTCAGTAATATCTAGCCATTTAGTATAAATACATCAAGATAAAACACAACAACATTGCTTTCCAAGACGATCGGTCATAGAATGCTCGAATGCCAAGACCTAAACAAAACGAACATACCCGTGACTCACTGATCGAAGTCGGCATTCGCCATATTTCACAGTTTGGTTATCACGGCACTGGGATCAAACAGATCCTAGACGAACTCAAAGTGCCAAAAGGCTCTTTTTATAACTACTTTAATAGTAAAGAAGCTTTCGTGGCTGAATTACTCGAAGCTGAGCGTCTAAATCAAGCTCAGCGCGTTAGAGTATATCTTGATGACCAGCAACTAAATCCAATTGCGAAACTGCGCGCTATTTACGGTGAAAGCCGCCGTCGCTATGCCGAACATCAAGGTAAACAAGGCTGCTTGATCGCTTGTGTTGCTAATGACTTAGGTAATACCAGCGAGCTTTGTCAGCACGCGATGCGCCGCTCAATCAAAACATTAAACGCCCTACTTGCCGATCTTATTCACGATGCCCAAACTCAAAATTTGATCGCTTCAACAGCAGACCCAAAACGTTTAGCGACTTTGATGTGGACCGCTTGGGAAGGTAGCCTCATTGAAATGAAAGTTGAAGGTAATACCGACAATCTAACTGACATCATCGACTTTATGTTTAGCGATATCTTACAAGTTAGGTAACTATTTCAATAACGACTTAAATAATTATTCAAAACAATAAAACTAGCGCTCATGCTAGTTTTTATTGGTTTATTTACAAGACGACCGGTCTATGTAGTGGCTGGTTTTATATTGTTATAACAATTAAGGATATAGGTATGACAGCCACACTGAGCTTACAACAGCCGTACACGTTAAAAAATGGCACCACAATAAAAAACCGATTATTTAAATCTGCGATGAGCGAACAGCTTAGCGATACACAACACGATCCATTACCAGGTTTAGCCACGCTTTACCATGCATGGGCGCAAGGCGGTTTGGGTTTATCTATCTCAGGTAACTTAATGGTTGATCGCAATGCATTAGGCGAACCGCGACAAGTGGTGTTAGATGAACAAAGTGACCTGACTTTATTCCGAAATTGGACTCGCCAAGGCACCGTCAATGACACCCATTTATGGGCGCAACTTAATCACCCTGGTAAACAGATCCCTAACTTCATTTGCAAAGAGCCGGTAGCGCCTTCAGCTATTTCACTGCAAGGTGGATTAGAAAAAGGCTTCAATACGCCGCGTTCGTTAAGTCATGATGAAATCATCAATATCATCCAACAATTTAAAACCAGTGCTCATTTAGCCAAAGAAGTCGGTTTTACTGGGGTGCAAATTCACGGTGCTCACGGTTATTTAGTCAGCCAATTCTTATCATCGCGCCATAATCAACGCACCGATAAATGGGGCGGTGATATTGAAAATCGCATGCTGTTTGTATTAGCCGTTTACCAAGCGATTCGTGATGCTGTTGGCCCTGATTATCCTGTTGGCATCAAACTTAACTCGGCTGATTTCATGCACGGTGGCTTTACCGAAGAAGAATCAATGCAAGTGGTTAAAGCGTTGTCAGAAGCAGGTATAGACCAGATTGAAATCAGCGGCGGTACTTATGAAAGCCCTGCGATGACAGGCCGTAAAGTACGTCAATCAACGCTTGAACGTGAAGCTTACTTCCTCAGTTATGCTGAAAAAGTCCGTACTATCACAGACACGCCTTTAGTTGTAACCGGTGGTTTCCGTTCGAGCAAAGCCATGTTATCAGCGCTAAATAGCAACGCCACAGATTTCATTGGGATCGCTCGCCCGCTTTCACTGGATACGCAACTACCAAATAAATTAATGGCCTCTGATGAACATAAGATCGCGCTGCCACAACTCACAAGTGGCGTAAGAGCGGTGGATAAAATGGGCATGTTTGATATCACCTGGTATGAAGCGCAGTTAGCCCGAATTGCCAATAATAAGTTACCTAAAGCCAATCTCAGCACTTGGTCGGTATTTTTCCATACCTTGTGTAGCGCAGGCATGTACGCTTTCAGAAAACGCCGTGCTTAAATACAGCTAACTTAAACTCTTAACATTTTGATGTCGTTAAAAATGAATATGCAGGCCAATTTATATTGGTCTGTTAACTATTTGATCTCATTATTTTTAATATGTTCTTCCAATGTCTAGACCTGAAATAATATAAAACCAGCTCACATACAAATGATATTTATTTGCAGTTAGCGTTTATTTGCAACTGATAGTCTGTTAAATTAACTCGAATCATTATTATGTTGAGTAAAATTATGAGTGCCAAATCAGCGTTAAAAAAACTGAAGAAACAAAGTCAAAAAACAGAAAAAAAAGCATTAAAGCAACTGTATAAATTATCTAACAATGTTGGTGATAATCGTGCAGCAAATAATGAATGGCATTCAGAAGTAAAAGATCTATCGCAAGAAGTACTAACCAGCGTGGTTGTCGAATTAGCGGAACCGCTAAGCCCTGTTATCTCTTGGTTTAAAGAAGGGAAGGATACACCGCAGTTTGTATCAGATAAGAAGAAAAAATCAAAATCAGTCCAGAGCCGTTCTCATTCTTTGTTGTCAATACCGCTGAAATCACCTGCTTGTAAGAAATGCCCCGCGTTAGCTAATGGCACATGCAAATGTGCGGCTAAAAAATTTAAAGGCTCATAATCATCCGACTCATCGATGTCCCAACCAAGCGTTTTAGAGCTATCGTTGCTAAGCCTTTCGTGAGTGTTTTTGTACCTGTTACTACCGCTTTTTCGACAAATGAAGGTTTAATATCACTTTCCGTCCACTGATGACTCTCCAGAATCTCCAATAAACTTTCACAATCTAAGTCATTTTTTTGAAAATTAATCGCGACAGATCCAGCATATCGTTTATGCTTAATACTGGTTATTGCATCAATCTGAGCTAGTTGTTCTATTAAATCAGTAACCTGTTCTGGATGTTGACGAATAAAGTCAGATCTAACACGTAACCTTTGTTGAGTTTTATGGATATAAGTGTTCATACAAGATTCTATGCTATTGATAATGATTATCACTAAGATATCATCAAGATTGACCTCGCGCAAAGAAAACTCGATAAGATACGCTTGATAACTTATTCTAATTCGCATCACTAGGCTTATTAGATATAATTTAATTATGAAAAATCAAATAAAAACAGCTTTAAAACTAAGACGTTGGGTAACGCTCTCACATCACATACCAGGTCGAATGAGACTTAAATATAAGATGGGAATAATGCTACATTTAGCGACATTTAAAACGTCCGATATAGAAAACACATTAGCCAGCGTTCCAGCTTTTAAACACTACAAGCTGAATAAGGAAACTGGCAGTATTCTTATCGAATACGATGCAACAATGATAACGCCACACTTAATTGAAGCGTTATTCTCAGCATCTGAAGAAGATGCCAAGCAAGCTGCTTATCAGATTGCAGAAAATCTTAATATGGATGGAATAAATAATGAGTGATAACCCTAAGTACGGTTCTTATAATATCCCTTACCCGCAAAATTCTGCGCCAACTGATCCTTATGGCAATCCAGCACACTTTGCACCAGCTTACGGTCAACCTCATCCGCACATGAACATGCATCCACATATGTATGGAAATATGCACCCGCATATGAATCCGCAAATGCATGCAGGCGGTATGCATCCGAATATGTACGCAAATATGCACCCGCAAATGCACGCAGGCAGTATGCATCCAAATATGTACGCAAATATGAATCCCAACATACAAACGCCTCAGCAACCAGAGCAAGCTCCGGAAAATGATGCATTTGTAGAACAGGCCCAAGCAATGTTAGAAGGTGTTTTGGGTGAAGAAGTCGGTATGTTTAAAGAACTATTAGGAAACTTTGGTATGAATGATAAAGAATTTTGGAAAGGCGCAATGGTTGGTGCAGCAGCAGCGATGTTACTAAGCAATGAAAATGTGCGCGGTAAATTAGTCGATTTAGTTTCAGGTGCGGGTGACATGCTTAAATCTGGCGGCTCAAACGTAAAACAAACAGCAACACAAACTGCAACCAACGTAAAAGAAACTGTTGCAACAAACGGTGAAATTTTTCGTGATACCTACGCAGCTGGTAAACAAGGTTTTCAAGACTCTGTAGAGCGTCATAACCACACTCCTGAAGAACAGCCAAAAGCTGAAAGCTAAATTATGAGTAACTCAACAGATAAACTGAGTTCATCAAATCGCGCCATGATCATTGGTGCGATGGCCGGCGGTGGTGCTTCAATTGCCCACCAATGGCGCGCTCATCAAGCGGGTGAAATCGCGACGAATGATGTCGCAATCAAAGCCGCTAAATCAGCGCTAAAGGCTGGAGCAATCAGTGGTGTATCAACTTATATAGCTGAAAACATGGCCGGGCGACCAACCTTGTCACTGATCACGTTATTGAGTGTCGGAGCAGCCGGATTATACGCGTTAGAGCAAATATCAGAAGGTCAAAATAATGAATAACAAACCACCCTATTACCAACCGCCTTACTACGGTGATCCAACCGCCGCAGCTGAGCCGACCTATAAACAGCAAAACAATAAAACTCATTTCGCCATGGGATTAGCTGCTGGCGCCGCAGTAGCATATTTAATTTCTAATAAAAAATTCCAGCAAAGTGTCAGCACCACAGGTGAAAAAGCGTGGTCTACTGTACGTGGAGAGGTGGAAGAACTAAAAGAACGCCTTGAAGATACCCAAGCGGAGTTAGATTACTACCGTAACCTGCATAAAGGCGAATAATGATTAATCCGGTTGTTAAACATCACCTCACAGGTCGGATCCGTTTCAAAGTTGCAGCGCTTAAACAGCACGCAGACATTGAAGACTGGATAAAACAGAGTTTACTGGCGATCCAAGGTATCAAAGATGTGCGGGTCAATCAGCTTGCCGCATCGATTGTCGTTAATTATGACGCTAAGCTATTAACGCCAGAAACATTAGAGTCTCGCCTAGCTGCGCTGAATTTAGAGCAAGCAACAACAACAGAAATCGAGCACCAATATACGCGTGGCGATATTGCCATGAATGTTATCGGTACGCTTTCAGCAGCGTTATTGCCTAATAAATGGGGTGCGTTAACGACTGTCACACTTGTCGCGCCGACCTTATTTGAAGGGGTTAGCGAATTACGAGATAAGCGTGTGTCTGTCGAAGTACTCGACGCGATTGCCGTTGGCCTTTCTATGTGGCGTGGTGATTACAAAACCGCAATGGTGACTCAAAGCCTGATTAGCTTAGGTGAATTTATGGAGCAAAAGACCAGTCGTAATAGCGACCAGTTACTTGCCGAATTAATGCACCCGCAGCAATCGATAGTATGGCGAATTGATGCTAGCGGAAAGACCCAAGTCAATTCTGATGAATTACAACCTGATGACATCATCGAACTATCACCTGGCTGCGCTATTCCGATTGACGGTATTATCGTCAGCGGTGCCGCACTTGTAAACCAGTCTACGCTGACCGGTGAAAGCGTGCCCGTTCGCCGCGAAATCGATGCGATAGTCTATTCAGGCACGACAGTGCATGAAGGCACTATCAAGATTAAAGTCGAAAAAGTGGGTAGTGAAGCGACAACCGCCAAGATCGCTCAGCTGATTTATGATTCGCTCAGCGAAAAAAGTGAAACTCAACAAGTAACCCAAGAAATGGCCGATCGCCGCGTTAAAATAACGCTGGGTATCGGTGCTGCAGTATTTGCATTAACTCAAGACATTAATCGAGTCGCATCAGTGTTCTTGGTCGACTATTCTTGTGCACTAAAACTCAGCACCCCAGTCACATTCAAGTCAATGATGTATCGCGCAGCACAAAACGGTATTTTATTGAAAGGTGGCACTGCCATTGAAAAGATAATCAAAGTTGATACTTGTGTTTTTGATAAGACAGGCACTTTGACATATGGCGATATGGAGGTAACAGATGTGGTGCCGTTATGCGATAACAATAACGCCAGAGATATTCTCGCTATTGCAGCTTCAGTAGAAGAACACAGCAATCATCCCCTTTCTCAAGCTGTCGTTAATGCTGCTAAACATAATGAATTACCGCATATTGAACACGGCGAAGTCGAATACGTCATTGCTCATGGGTTAAAAAGTACCTTAGACGGGCATTGCTTAGTCATGGGCAGCCGCCACTTCCTTGAAGTTCATGAAGACGTTGATTTTACGCCTTTTGAAGTGCAGATCCACGAGTTAGAAGAAATCGGTCGTCATATCGTTTTTATCTCACATCAAGGTAAACTCAGTGGCATGATCGGTCTGCGTGATCAGTTACGCGATGACGTTGAACAAACGTTACAAGCATTGCGTCAACAAGGCATTAATGAATTAATTATGATTTCAGGTGATAGCAGCTATAAAGCGCAAACCTTAGCTGGAGAGCTGAAATTAGACCGCTTTTACGCCGAAGCAACACCTGAAAGCAAAGCGCAAATAATCGAATCCCTGCAACAAGAAGGCAAAACGGTTATGTTTGTCGGTGATGGCGTCAACGACGCGCCAGCATTAACGGCAGCAGACGTAGGTATCGCCATGTGCAAAGGCACTGAATTAGCCCGCCAAGCTGCTGATGTGGTTCTTCTACAAGATACACTTTATGGCGTAGCTACTGCTCGACAATTGTCACAAATAGCCATGTCGATGATCAATTCCAACATCAAAGCAGCAGAATACGTGAATAGCGGTATTATGCTTGCTGCTGCGCTTGGCATGTTAAGTCCAGCAATGAGTGCTCTATTACATAACGGTACGACACTGGCGATCCTAGCTCGTTCAGCGGCATTAAAAAACGGCTAATTCGCGTTAATCACATATATACACATGCAGGCAATGTCACTTAACAAATGTGTGACATTTCGATGTGTGATTATGCTAATATTGCCCGCAACTATCTTTATTTTTTATATAGGTTCATGTCATGCAAGTTGTTCGTTGGTTATTAGGTCGTCTTATTCTTACTGGAAATTTTGTATTTTCACCAAAAAGCATGCAACGCAGCAGTGAAGCTCAAACCAAAGTAAATAGCGAAACAGCCAACATGGCGCTGTATCAATTTCCAGCTTGTCCATTTTGTGTAAAAGTACGTCGTAGCATGAAACGTTTGAATTTAAATGTTGAATTGCGTGATGCTAAAACACCCGCCATTGAAGAAGAACTTGTTGAACAAGGCGGCAAGCGCAAAGTACCTTGTTTACGCATTGAAGAAAATGGTCAAGTTCAATGGTTATATGAGTCAAATGACATCATTGCGCAACTAGAAAAAAGATTCGCGTAATCTCGCGAGTCTTGCTGAACCTATTTTACTTATTTACTAAATGCTGAAACAAGTTTAAAAAACGCTGAGGTTTGTGGTATCTTTGCCCGCTTTTCCATCTCAACGAATATATTCACTCAGCGAAAGGTCTCTCTAAATGGCTCGTAAAGGCACCCTATTTATCGTAGCTGCACCAAGTGGTGCAGGTAAATCCAGTCTTATCAAAGCATTACTTGATGCAAATCCAAGTAGTGACATGAAAGTATCGGTGTCACATACCACGCGTCAACCGCGCCCAGGTGAAGTTGACGGCATTCATTACAATTTCATTTCTGTTGCGGATTTTAAAGCACAAATTGAAAATAATGAATTTTTCGAGTGGGCTGAAGTATTTGGTAATTACTACGGTACTTCGCGTGTGATGATCGAAAAAACCTTAGAGCAAGGTATCGACATTTTCCTTGATATTGATTGGCAAGGTGCTCGTCAAATTAAGCAACAAATCCCAGCGTCTCGTGGCATCTTTATTCTACCGCCAAACCGTGAAGAACTAGAGCGTCGCTTAAATAGCCGTGGTCAAGATAGCGATGAAGTTATCGCTCAGCGTATGGCTGACGCACAAGCTGAAATGTCACATTATGACGAGTTCGATTACTTGATTATTAATGATGATTTCGCTACTGCACTCGAAGATTTACACGCGATTGTTCGCGCTGAAAGACTGAGTTCAACTAAGCAAGCAGCAAAAAACAACGTTATTATGAAAGATCTATTAGCTAAATAAGCGAGAATGGGGTATAGTTTCCCGTCATTTTTTAGACTTAATTCACTTGGAGTTCCTGCATGGCACGCGTAACTGTTGAAGATGCTGTAAAACAGGTTGGTAATCGTTTCGACCTAATATTAATGGCGGCTCGTCGCGCTCGTCAAATCGCAGTACAAGGTAAAGAACCTTTGGTAGCACCAGAGAATGATAAGCCTACTGTAATTGCTCTTCGAGAAATCGAAGCGGGTCTAATGAGCAACGAACTAATGGATGCTGGCGATCGCCAAGCACAACAAGAGCACGAAGCTCAGCAAATTGCCGCAGTCGCAGCAATCGCTGAAGGCCGAGGCTAATAATCAGTCATTTCTGTTAATCGCAGAAACTTATGATTGAAATAAAAAAGGTGCATTAGCACCTTTTTTAATATCTAAATATTACCTATACATATATAAATCGCGGCGATCCCCAAATTTAATCGTGCAATTAATTGCACTTTTTATTATCTTGCTTATATCAACATTTTAGTGACGAGGCTGTACTTGCAAATATTCGCAAATTTAAAGGCAATGACTTCAACTTACCTTTCAAAAGAACAAGTTGATTTAATTGAACAAGCTTATTTAGTTGCACGAGAAGCTCACTTACCGCAAAAGCGTAGCACGGGTGAACCTTATATAATTCATCCGGTTGCCGTGGCTGAAATTCTTGCAGACATGCGCCTTGATCATAAAACTATCATGGCCGCACTTCTACATGACGTCATTGAAGACACTGATATAACTCAAGATGATTTAGCGAATCTATTCGGGCAAACCGTTGCAGAGCTTGTTGAAGGCGTATCAAAACTCGACAAACTTAAATTTCGCGATCGCAAAGAAGCGCAAGCAGAGAACTTCCGTAAAATGTTCATGGCGATGGTGCAAGATATTCGCGTTATCTTAATTAAGCTTGCCGACAGAACCCATAATATGCGCACCCTTGGCGCACTCCGCCCTGATAAACGCCGCCGTATTGCTCGTGAAACCCTCGAAATTTTTGCTCCCATCGCTAACCGCCTCGGCATTCATAATATAAAAAATGAACTCGAAGAATTAGGTTTAGAAGCGATGTACCCAATGCGTTTTCGCATTTTAAAAGAGGCAGTTAAAGCGGCTCGTGGTAATCGCAAAGAAGTAATGAACAATATTCGCTTAGAGATCGAAGGCCGCTTAACCGATGCAGGCGTGCCAGCGGAAACTGACGGTCGTGAAAAGCTGGTGTTTAGCATCTACAACAAGATGAAAAACAAAAAAGTACAGTTTCATGAAGTCGTTGATATTTATGCCTTCCGTATTGTTGTTGATGACTTAGATACTTGTTATCGCGTACTTGGCCAAATGCACAGCCTGTATAAACCGAAAATAACCCGATTTAAAGATTACATCGCTATTCCCAAAGCCAATGGTTATCAGTCATTGCATACTTCTCTCGTTGGCCCACACGGTGTGCCATTGGAAGTTCAGATCCGCACCAAAGATATGGATCTGATGGCTGATAAAGGGGTTGCTGCACATTGGTCTTACAAACAAGGCGCAGACAAAATCAACACCAATGCACAATTACGTGCACAAAAATGGATGCAAAGTTTACTTGAGCTGCAGCAAAGTGCGGGCTCATCATTTGAATTCATCGAAAGTGTTAAAACCGATCTGTTTCCAGATGAAATTTACGTGTTTACGCCGAAAGGTCGTATTATCGAATTACCACGCGGCGCTACGCCTGTCGACGTTGCTTATTCAATCCATACCGATGTTGGTCACACTTGTGTTGGGGCGCGCGTCAATCGTCAACCGCACGCATTGAGTCAACTATTGAAAAATGGTCAAACCGTAGAAATCATTACCGCGCCAGGCGCAAGACCAAATGCCGCATGGTTGAACTTCATAGTGACAGGCCGAGCACGTAACCGTGTTCGCCAGCAATTGAAAAACATGCGCACTGAAGATTCAATTATCCTCGGTCGTCGTTTATTAAATCATGCACTTAATGGCATTAAAGTTGATGAAATTGCGCCAAAAAACATGCTGCAAGTATTAGAAGATACTAAGTGTGAAAATCTTGACGAGTTATTGATTGAGATCGGCTTAGGCAATGTAATGAGCATTATCATAGCCCGTCGTTTACAAGGTCGAGTTGATGAACTTACTGATAACGCGCCAACAGACGCTGACAAAAAGATGCCAATAAAAGGCGCTGAAGGCATGCTAGTGAGTTTTGCCAATTGTTGCCATCCAATTCCAGGTGATCCAATTGTTGCCCACCTAAGCCCTGGCAAAGGCCTTGTGGTGCATATTGAGACCTGTCGTAATATTCATGGTTATCAAAATGAACCCGATCGCTATATTCAGGTTGAATGGGATGACAATATAGATACCAGCCAAGAATTTAAAACCGAAATCCGCATTCAAGTTGTCAACCATCAAGGTGTGTTAGCAAAGTTAACGAATGCGGTTGCTGCAGCAGGTGCCAATATTCACAATATTGTTACCGATGAAAAAGACGCCCGTGTTTATAACGTGGATATCTTAATTACCGCGAAAAACCGTAAGCATGTTGCTGATGTGATGAAGAAGATCCGTACGCTGCAAGATGTATTAAAAATATCGCGTAATTACAACTAAATATCAGTTAGTTTAAACATCTATTACAAGAAGCAGTCATAATTGGCGCTCGATAATTAAAATCTATCTAGCGCCAATTTAGTATTACCCACGACAAACTCCGCAATCCTGAGTATAATGCCCCGCCAATTAGTTTCAGACAGAGAAAAGCATGACACCAGAACGCCTTGAACGCATAACTAAGATGTTAAAACACCGCCAACCAGATCTTACTGTATGTATGGAGTCTGTGCACAAACCTCACAACCTTGCAGCCGTAGTGAGAACTTGTGATGCTGTCGGCGTCAACAATGTTCATGCGGTTTGGTCTATACGTCCAACGAAAGTATCAGGTGGCACAGCCACTGGTAGTCAAAATTGGGTGAAAGTGCATTCTCACGACACCATCGCAACTGCTATAAAAGAATTAAAAGCCCAAGGCATGCAAGTACTTGCAACAAACCTGTCTGATACGGCGGTTGATTTCCGTGAGATTGACTACACCAAACCGACAGCCATCCTAATGGGTCAAGAGAAAACAGGCATCAGTGCCGAAGCATTAGCTCTAGCCGATCAAGATATCATCATCCCAATGGTTGGTATGGTGCAGTCATTAAACGTATCCGTTGCTACTGCGACTATTTTATATGAAGCACAACGCCAACGTTCAGACGCAGGCATGTATGGCGGTGAAAGCCGTTTATCAGCAGAAGAACAACACAAGATCTATTTTGAAGGTGGTCACCCAATTTTTGCTAAAGCCTGCAAACGTAAAGGGTTAGCTTATCCAGAACTGGATGAAGAAGGTCAAATTGTTGCCGATGAATCCTGGTGGGATGCACTGCGTAGCGCGAACTAAGCTCGCTTCACTAGCCACTACATTGACGTAGATTTGAAAAACCGACTCTCGCAGTCGGTTTTTTGTTTTCTACTTTTTATTTTATAAATGCGGCCAGTATATTCCCTCTACACCTGCCACCAGCAAAACACTCCTAGCATAATGACATTGTTCTGATATCATTGATTTATTAATAAAACATGTTTATACGTACAGTAAATATTGAGACATTATGCGACTTGATAAGATCCCGGTTATAGAACTCAAAGGCGTTGGCGCAAAAATGGCTGAGAAATTGGTCAAGCTAAACCTGCACTCCGTTCAGGATTTACTTTTCCACCTGCCAAGTCGTTATCAAGATCGCACTACCATCTATCGAGCTCAAGAAATGCTCCAGCATATTCACGGCACTATCGAAGGTGAAATTGTCAGTTGTGATGTGACGTTCGGCAAACGTAAGATCATGTCTTGCAAAGTGAATGACGGCACTGGTTTTATTACTCTGTTATTTTTTCATTTCACTGCAGGGCAAAAAAATAGCTTCAAAATAGGCCAAACAATTCGCGCCTTTGGTGAGTTTCGCCTCGGACGTAGTGGATATGAGATTGTCCATCCGGAATATAAAATATTTTCCGGTGCTGGCAGCGCATTAACCGAAGAGACTTTAACGCCAGTTTACCCAGCAACGGATGGCTTAAAACAGTTAACCTTGCGTAACCTAACCGACCAAGCACTGCAAATGCTCACCCAAACGACGCTGACAGAGTTATTACCGGAAGGTTTATACAATGGCCAAATGCCGCTTAATCAAGCCATTACCTTGCTACACAGGCCTACTCCCGATGTTTCCCTCGAGTTATTAGAACTAGGTCAACATCCAGCTCAACAACGTCTGATTATCGAAGAGTTACTGGCGCAAAACATTAGCATGTTGCAACTGCGTCAAAAAATGCAGAAACACCCTGCTGTTAAGTTGCCAAAGCATACCGAATTAACCACGGCGTTTTTAGGCCAACTGCCATTTACTCCGACCAATGCGCAGCAAAGAGTGGTCGAAGAGATCCAGCAAGATTTACTAAAAAATTATCCAATGATGCGCTTAGTGCAAGGCGATGTAGGCTCGGGTAAAACCCTTGTTGCCGCCTTAGCCGCGCTGCAAGCAATCGGGAATGGTTACCAAGTTGCATTAATGGCACCGACGGAAATACTCGCTGAACAACACGCCATTAACTTCAAAGCTTGGTTTGAAAAACTCGATATCAAGGTAGGTTGGTTAGCTGGAAAACAAAAAGGTAAAGCCCGTGAAGAAGCATTAACTTCGATCGCGAGCGGTGAGACCCAGATGATTGTCGGCACTCATGCAATTTTCCAAGATGCGGTAAAATTCTTAAACCTCACCTTAGTGATTATTGATGAACAGCATAGATTCGGCGTTGAACAACGCTTGGCTTTACGTGAAAAAGGCGCTATCACGGGCGTATACCCACATCAATTATTTATGACCGCCACTCCTATCCCAAGAACGCTGGCAATGACGGCCTATGCAGACCTGAATACTTCGGTGATTGATGAGCTGCCTCCCGGTCGAACGCCGATCACTACAGTGGCAATGCCAGACACTAAACGCGCACAGATAATTGATCGTGTCCAAAAATCAGTACGAAACGAACAACGCCAAGTGTATTGGGTTTGTACTCTAATTGAAGAGTCCGATGTATTAGAAGCACAAGCCGCCGAAGATACTGCCACGGATCTGCAAAATCAGCTTCCCGACTTGCGCATTGGTTTAGTGCACGGGCGAATGAAAGCCATTGAAAAACAATACGTCATGGATGCATTTAAAAATAAAGAGCTGGATCTGTTGGTGGCAACCACGGTAATCGAAGTGGGTGTCGATGTACCCAATGCCAGTTTAATGATTATTGAAAACCCTGAGCGCCTCGGTTTGGCGCAGTTACACCAATTACGCGGTCGTGTTGGACGCGGAAAAATCGCCAGTCATTGTGTGTTGCTTTATCACGCACCATTATCTGAAACAGGTACTAAGCGTTTATCGGTACTACGTGAAACGACAGATGGCTTTAAGGTGGCGCAGCGCGATTTAGAAATCCGCGGCCCCGGTGAGATGTTAGGCAGTAAGCAAACTGGTATTGCTGATTTGAAAGTAGCCGATCTGGTACGTGATCAACAACTAATACCTTTAGTGCAAAATATTGCTCGACACTTATTAACAAATCACCCAGAAAACGCTCAAGCAATTACCCAGCGCTGGATGGCAAATCGCGACATTTACTCTAACGCCTGATTGAGTTCAGCGTTTGTGCTAACTAATTCAGGTAACACCACGAAACTACCTTGGAAAATAGCGGCTAACTTAGTGCCGCTATACACATCAACCTCAACATCAACTTTAGCGTTGCGCCCTTTGAGCAACGATAGCAAATTACCTGACATGCGATATTTGTGCGCAACAGCATAGGGTTCGCTATTGACTGGCCGTTTATAATTAATATTACCTTTCGATAATACAATACGCCCTTGCATACCTTGCTCCTTCAACATCAGCCAAATAAGCCCCCAGCCAGTCAAGGTTGCTTGGCTATAAACACTACCAGCAAACATATGCTCTAGACCATTGATATTAGCATTTAGTGGCGCTGATGTTTCGAAGCGCCAACCTGAATACTGGCGAATACTAATACCCATTTTATTACTAATTGGGATCTTCACATTCCATTCTTCTTGCAGATCTGCGCACCAGTCTGGATGGCGGATAATCTTATCCATTGCATTCACTTCTTTGATCATTTGACGATGGCGAACACCTTCCCTCACCTGACCAGAACCCACCACAGAAAAACCGCATTTTTCATAAAAAGGCACGGCTTCGATACGCGCGTTCATCACAATGCGTTCACTGCCCGCTTTATACGCCTCATCTTCTAATGCCGAAATAAGTAAGCTACCTAAACCCTGTTTACGATAATCTGGGTTTACCGCCATGTGATGAATTTGAGATTCGTCTGCTGCAATAGTGTAAATGCGTCCACAAGCCACAGGCGTGCCTTGTTGATTCAATATCATCCGATGCTGACTGTGTTCATCGTAGATATCTTTTTCCGAACCTTTTGGTCGTTGCAAGGGAGCCCTTAATAACGACCAACGTAGGTGATAATAATCTTCTAATTCCTTTTCAGTTTCAGGTGTATAAACATGAAACATAAACGCTCCTTGATCCTAACAGCGAGCATATTACCCGCTGCTCTCAACTCCATGTTGAGAAGTTAAACTTGCAACCAAAAAGTCACAGGCCCATCGTTAACTAATGCCACTTGCATGTCTGCAGCAAATTCACCTGTTTCGGTTTTGATTTGTTTACTATGGCATTGCTCCACGAAAAATTCATATAATCGCTTCGCATCTGCGGGCGCTGCCGCAGTTGAAAAACTTGGGCGGGTACCTGAGTTGGTATCTGCTGCTAAAGTGAACTGAGAAACTACCAATAATTCCCCCACGACTTGCTGCACATTAAGATTCATTTTCCCAGCATCATCTTCAAATACACGATAAGCCAATAATTTTTCACATAAACGTTTAGCTTTTGCGTCATCATCGCCTTTTTCAATTCCGAGCAATACTAATAAACCTTGGTTAATTTTACCAATAACTTGCTCTTCAACAGTTACATCTGCGCGTTCTACTCTTTGAATTAAAGCGATCATTGCTTATCCATATCTTGATATTTTAAAGCAATGATAATAACTAAAACACAGCTGTTTTCCCTAACTATTTTTACTAATGATCCCGAATATACTTCAGTATATTCGATTGCGTTCAAACAAAATGTAGCAAGCACCTTAACTATTGCTCTCTGCGAAAATCAATAATATCCGCCATCACCTCTGTGGCATTTCGTAACGCGTCCATCAAACCTGGTTCACAATCAAAATGTCCAGCATATGGCACTATCATGAGCTGCGCTAGAGGCAGACATTGATATAAGGCATAGACTGGCGCGAGCGGATTAGCAATATCAAAACGCCCATGCACCATGATGACCTGCAAATGGCTCAATGCGATGGCATTATCGTTAATATGGTCATCAACCAAAAAACAGTTTTGAGCAAAATAATGGCATTGTAAGCGTGACATGCACTGGGCAATATCGGCATCGATTAAATCTATTTTGTGACGATATTCTGGGTGAGGGTTGCCAATTTGGGTTTGCCACTCCAGCCAAGCTTTGGCTGCAGTCATCTTCTCCAATTCATTATCACTTAATAATAACTCTCCGTATGCAGACAAGATCGCATCGACACTGTGGTCTTTTGCTGGCTGTACAAAAGCATCATAGTGCTCAGGAAATAATTGCGCGCCGCCACCATGTTCAGAAAATTGCCATTGCAGATCTCTATGTCGGCCGAGAAACAAGCTGTGTAATATCAGCCCTTGTACTTTTTCTTTATGTTGAATCGCAAATAATACAGCCAATGTGGCGCCCCAACCTTCACCAAATAATAGGCTATCGTTGAGTTTAAAAAAGGTCAAAATAGCGGATATATCAGCGAGTAAATCTTGGGTGGTATTATTGGTGATTTCGGCATAAGGACTGGATCGACCGCAACCACGCTGATCGAACAAAATAACGCGATAGCGTTTTGGATCAAATAACCGTCGGTCATCTTTGAGTACACCTTTACCAGGACCATCGTGTAAAAACAACAATGGTATCCCTTCAGGGTTGCCGACTTCTTCTATATATAAATTATGTATTTCATCAACAGCAAGTTCATGTTTAGCATACGGTTTAATCGCAGGATAAAGTCCGATCATCGTTCTATCTCCATACAGCAGCCAGTTCTAATGACTCGCTGATAAATGAGTTAGCTGATATTTCTAGGCATCCGGTGCTGGCGATTCATCATTGGTTAGCAGGCTAAATTCGGTTAATGCTGCGGTAATTTCAGCGCCTAATAAGACGATTAACCAACATAAATAAATCCACACAAGTAAGATAGGTATAGTTGCTAATGCGCCATAAATCACTTCGTAAGAAGGAAATTGCACCACGTACCAAGCAAACAAACGCTTAATAATTTCAAACAAAGCAGCACTGATACAAGCCCCGATAAATGCAAAACGAAATGGTACTTTTCGATGTGGAATAACCACATACATAACGAATAAACCCAGCACGCCTAAAAACGCAGGCACCAATTTTAACAAACTCAACTGGCCACTAATCACACCAGCTTCAGAAAGAAATGATAAAGAAAATATATATGAAGAAATACCTAAGCTAATCGCAATAAACAGCGGCCCGAACGTTAACACCATCCAGTAAACCGAAAATGATAAGAAAAAATGCCGATTTATTTTACAACGCCAAATACTATTAATGTGTTTATCGATCGTGTTAATCAGTAGTAACGCCACCACAAACAACGCACCTAAACCGATCGAAGTCATCTTACCGGTATTACTCACAAAACCTTTTACGTAGTTCTGCACGGTCCCTGTGGCATTCGGCACCAAGTTATTATAAAGAAAAGCTTCGACACTTTGTTGCCAAGTTTCAAAAATAGGAAACGCTGACATAACGGAGAAGATCACTGTGATCAGCGGGATAAGTGACAATAGCGTGGTGTAAGCTAAAGAACTGGCGACCACTGTGATTCGGTCATCCACAACACGTTTACCAAGGTATTTAAAAAATGCATAACTCACAGATAAAGCTGTTGAGATATTTGCTTGTGCAGAGGGGAAACGTGGCATAGAAAAAATGCTCCAAAAAAAGGTAATACCGTTAAGTATTACCTTAATTCGCCATTTCTGTTGAGTCTAGTAAATAGTTATATTTAATAATAACTATTACAACTTACACTACTAAGCTGGAGACAACCTAAACGGGTTACTTAGTCCGACTTGCTAACTAAATATCAGAACATTTTTTTGTAGTTAAATGCTAACTTATAATCCGTCATTAATTGTGGTCCAGCAAAGTCTTCATAAACTGGTACATCAACACGCAATAATACATTGTGTCCCGAACCGAGATTATAACGACCTGACACACCAGCTGTGACTACAGTGGATTCTCGTGCGTTTGGATCTTTAGATGGGCTCATGTTTGTCATTAAGTCTTTATCTGAACCGTTAATGTTACCGCTATAAGCGACATCTAAAATACCAGAAAGGCTGAAGCTTTTAGCTAAGTTTTTAGTAACCCAAGTTGATGCAGCATATTTATTACCAAGTCGATAATCATTGCTGTTATTGCCGATACGAATTGTCGCACGACCTTGAACGCCATAACCCCAGCCATTGGTCAGCGTTTTTTGGTGGGTAACACTCGGTAAGAAATCAAACGTACCACTGCCTAGTTGCATTGGATAGCCCAGTTTTTTACCTTCTGACTTAGCGTCAATGTCACCGGTCGGCAAGCTCACGCCATAACTAATCACAAAGTTCTCAATGCCATAACGATTCAGGTTATCAATCACTGAAACTTCGGTATCCGTGATGCCTGACGAATCACCGCTGTGAGTCATCAACATTCCACTCATCATTTTATGAATCATATCCATGTCTTTTTCTGCATAACCAGCCATCACGGCAAGGGTTAGGTCATCCGTCATACCATACATAGCACCGAGCATATGCATCTTCATTGACATCTTTGATGGCGCCATCATGTAGCCATCAGAAAAAACATCATCATTTGAAACCTTGTTTGTGCCGTCTTTAATAGCGTCCATTTCCATGCTCATGAATCCATATGAGAACATGAATCCACCTTTCATGTGGGTATTGGACTTCATTATGCCTGCAGGTGCCATCTGCATGCTGCCATGATCCATTTTACCACTCATCCCCGACATCGCCATTTTACCGTGATCCATTTTACTATGGTCCATCGGCGCATCAGTATTGGTATCTACTACTTGTATCTGGCTGTGGTCCATCTGGCTGTGGTCCATAGTGCTGTGATCAACAGCAGTCGTTTCAGCAAATACAGGTGCAACCCCCATACTCAGGCTCAATCCAATCATTGCAGTTAACTTGTTAAGTTTCATTTATATCCCTTAATTTGAGCGTTTTATCAAACTGCATAGAGGCAATTTAAATTAATTGATGAAGGTAGTTTACGCGACAACCTTACAGTTGCGGGAATGTTAATCATTTATAGGTGACTCTGCAATGGTATAAATGACAGTAAATTCGACATTGGGATAAAACGCCCAAACAAAACAATAAGATATACTTATTCAAAGCAAACATGACTTTGGACAATTACGGCGTAAGAGAAATAATGTGACTAGCAGAATAGTTGTCGAGGAGAGAAATATTAGCAATAAAAAAGGCGATACCTGAGTATCGCCTTATGATAATAGTGTCGAGGTTATTTAAGCATAACCAAGCGCAATATTACTTAGCTGGACGGCTAGCACGTTTACGTTCGTTTTCAGTAAGGAAACGCTTACGGATACGAATGCTTTCAGGTGTAACTTCTACTAGTTCGTCATCATCGATGAACTCTAGAGCTTGCTCTAATGTCATTTTGATTGGCGTAGTTAGTGTTTGCGCTTCATCTGTACCAGAAGAACGTACGTTAGTTAGCTGCTTACCTTTCAGGCAGTTAACAGTAAGGTCGTTAGAACGTGAGTGAATACCCACAATTTGACCTTCGTAAACTTCTTGAGCATGTTCGATGAATAAACGACCACGTTCTTGTAAACCGAATAGTGAGTAAGTTAGTGCTTTACCCATCGCGTTAGAAACTAATACACCATTTTGACGTAGTGCAAAGTTACCGCCTTTATGTGGACCATACTGTAGGAATGTATGGTACATAAGACCAGAACCAGACGTGATAGTCATGAATTCAGTTTGGAAACCGATTAGACCACGGCTAGGAACGATGAAGTCCATACGAATACGGCCTTTACCATCTGGAGCCATATCAGTAAGTTCTGCTTTACGCGTACCCATTTTTTCCATAACTGGACCTTGATGCGCTTCTTCAACATCAATAGTAACAGTTTCATATGGTTCTTGAGTTTCGCCATCTTTTTCAATCATGATTACTTCAGGACGAGATACTGCTAGCTCGAAACCTTCACGACGCATGTTTTCAATTAAGATACCTAGGTGAAGTTCACCACGGCCAGAAACTTTAAATTTATCTGGATCGTCAGTTTGTTCAACACGTAATGCAACGTTATGAACAAGTTCAGCTTCAAGACGTTCAAGGATGTTACGTGAAGTAACAAACTTACCTTCTTTACCACAGAATGGTGAGTTGTTCACTTGGAACGTCATTGTTACTGTTGGTTCGTCAACAGACAATGCAGGTAGTGCTTCAACAGCAGAAGGCGCACAGATAGTGTCAGAAATCTTAAGTTGACCTAGACCTGTGATTGCGATGATATCGCCAGCTTGCGCTTCAGCAGTTTCATGACGATCAAGACCCATGTAACCAAGTACAGTACCTACTTTACCGTTACGGATGTGACCATCTGCACAGATAACGCTAACTTGTTGGTTTGGTTTAACAGAACCACGAGTTACACGACCAACACCGATCACGCCAACATATGAGTTGTGATCAAGTTGCGAGATTTGCATTTGGAAATCACCATCACGATCGCCTTCAGGTGCAGAAACACCGTCAACGATAGCTTGGAATAAAGGTTCCATGTTTTCAGTTGCTTCTTCAGACTCAACGTTAGCCCAACCGTTTAGTGCAGATGCGTAAACAACTTTAAAGTCTAGCTGTTCATCAGTTGCGCCTAGGTTGTCAAACAGATCGAAGATTTGATCCATAACCCATTCAGGGCGAGAACCAGGCTTATCGATTTTGTTGATAACAACAATTGGCTTAAGACCGTGTGCAAATGCTTTTTGTGTTACGAAGCGTGTTTGTGGCATAGGACCATCAACAGCATCAACGATTAAGCAAACACTATCAACCATAGACATAATACGCTCAACTTCACCACCGAAATCGGCGTGTCCTGGAGTATCTACGATGTTGATACGGTAATCTTTCCATGTAATAGCAGTATTCTTAGCAAGAATTGTAATACCACGTTCTTTTTCAAGATCGTTAGAATCCATTACACGTTCTTCATTACCACCACGTTTCTCTAAAGTACCTGACTGTTCTAATAACTTGTCTACTAAAGTCGTTTTACCGTGGTCAACGTGAGCGATAATCGCAATGTTGCGTAGTTTATCTAGCACTGTGATGCCTCTATATATTTTATATGGGTAAAAATTAGGCGGTATTGTAACCGCCCCGCTGTGATCTACCTAGCAAAATTTTGGCACAGAGTAAAATGATTGCAATTTATTTTATTAAAAAACTAGGTGATAAGTTGCAAATGGACTTTTCGTAGACAGAGAAAAAGGGGTACAAGCCTTATCTGGCGGTAATGATTAAGCTTATTTCCCCTATATTTTATCAATAATATTTGAATACGATTTTACTGGTAATCACTGAAAATAAACCATAATATCGATCTTAGTAATACCAAATGTATAAGCTTAACGGTTGCACCAACAAGGTGCACATAACGCACAACATTCGTGCACCGACGGATTACAGCAACCGACAACAAGTACATTAAAACTTTTAAATCAACAACTTAAATAGTTGGCACATATATGGCATTATCTAGTTCATGATTGTTTACAGTCAACAACTTTAAATGAAGCCATCATATTGATGACACCGGAGGTTATTTTATTATGTCAGCAGAAAGCGTATTAGCTCTAATTAAAGAACAAGACGTTAAATTTGTAGATTTACGTTTTACAGATACTAAAGGTAAAGAGCAGCACGTTTCTCTACCACATCATCAAGTTAATGCCGGCTTCTTTGAAGAAGGTAAAATGTTTGATGGTTCATCAATTGAAGGTTGGAAAGGCATCAACGAATCTGACATGATTTTAATGCCAGATCCGGCAACAGCCGTTCTTGACCCATTCACAGAAGCAACAACGCTGAACCTACGTTGTGACGTACTAGAACCTGCAACAATGCAAGGTTATAGCCGTGACCCACGTTCAGTAGCTAAACGAGCACTTGCATACTTACGTTCGACTGGTATCGCAGATGACGTATTCTTTGGTCCAGAACCAGAGTTCTTCCTATTTGATGATGTTAAGTACAAAACTGACATGTCAGGTAGTATGTACAAAATTGACGCTGAAGAAGCTTCTTGGAACTCTGATAAAGAGTACGAAGGTGGCAACATGGGTCACCGTCCAGGCGTTAAAGGTGGTTACTTCCCAGTATCACCAGTTGACTCTGCACAAGACATCCGTAGCGCAATGTGCTTAGTAATGGAAGAAATGGGCTTAACAGTTGAAGCGCATCACCATGAAGTAGCTACAGCAGGCCAAAACGAAATCGCAGCACTATTCAACTCAATTGTTGAAAAAGCTGATGAAGTTCAAATCACTAAATACGTTATTCATAATGTTGCACATGCTTACGGCAAAACAGCAACGTTCATGCCGAAGCCATTAGTAGGCGATAACGGTTCAGGTATGCATTGTCACCAATCACTACAGAAAAATGGCGAAAACCTATTTGCTGGTGATCAGTATGGCGGCCTATCTGAAATGGCTCTTTATTACATTGGTGGTATCATCAAGCACGCAAAAGCAATTAACGCATTTGCTAACCCAGCAACTAACTCGTACAAACGTTTAGTTCCAGGTTTTGAAGCACCAGTAATGCTAGCTTACTCTGCACGTAACCGTTCAGCATCAATTCGTATCCCAATCGTACCATCGCCAAAAGCGACACGTATTGAAGTACGTTTCCCAGATCCAGCGGCAAACCCTTACCTAGCATTCTCTGCTATGTTAATGGCTGGTATTGACGGTATTAAAAACCGTATCCACCCTGGTGATGCAATGGATAAAGATTTATACGACCTTCCAGCTGAAGAAGCAGCAGAAATTCCACAAGTTGCAGCTTCATTAGAAGAAGCACTATCTGCACTTAATACAGATCGTGATTTCTTAACGGCTGGTGATGTTATGGCGAACGATACTATCGACGCTTACATCGGCCTAAAAGAGCAAGAAGTTGAAAGACTGAACATGACAACTCACCCAGTTGAGTTTGAAATGTACTACAGCGTATAATTTGTTATTAATACAAATTAATCTAAAAAAACCCGCTATTTAGCGGGTTTTTTATTTGTTAATTTCATGTAACTAGGTGAGAATAACCATATAAATCAAGAAAAAACAGACAGGATGTCGCTATGCAACACGTTATGTTATTAATATTATTACTCACAAGTTACGCCAGTATCGCCGCTATTTATCAATGGACTGATGAACAAGGTATCACCCACTTTTCTGATGACGAAAGTAAACCTGAATCTGCAACAGAAATTGATGTAGAACTCACACCGCCGTCTATAGCCTCACTCATTCAATCAAGAACACCAGAAGCAAGTGCTGCCAACCCAAGTAGTACTGACATTCCTTTGATACCTATTAGCGTCAGTATTCACAGTCCAATCGACCAGCAAACCTTACGCAGCAACAGCGGAGAGATAACCGTATCTGCAACTCTGAGTACCACACTAACCTACGGTTTAAATATTCGGTTATTAATTGATGGTGTGATCCACAGCGAACAAGTCGACAGCCAATTTAATGTCAGTAATGTACCTATTGGTACACATAAATTACAGCTACAAATAGTTAACAACTTAGGCAAGGTAATTGCATCATCAGAGCTAATTACTGTTTATTTACATCGTTTTAAGGCCAACTAACTCATTACTGCTTTAATTTCACCACGCTGTACAGTAATATTTTAGAGTTAGCACCAAATTGGTGCAGTCGGTAACGGGATGTTTATCCTCATAAGGAAGTATCATGATAATGATTCCAGAACCCCAACAATCATTAATGAATAACTTAGTTTCTTCGGTATTCGTACTTAATCATGATCTGTATATTAAATATCTTAATCCTGCAGGCGAACAGCTACTTGGTTCCAGTGCCAGCCGAGTACTTGATGTCAAGATAACGGACATTATCGAACACACAACCTTAGATCTTTCATTGCTGGCCAGCACAATCAAAACCGGACAAGGTTTTACCGACAACGAAGTATCATTAGTGATTGATGATCGTCAGTTGTTAGTCGAGATCTCAGCAACCTTGACTAACTTTGGTTCAGAGACTTGTATTCTGATTGAAGCAAGACAAATTGATTTACAAAAAAAAATCAGCCAAGAGCTTTATCAACACGTCCAGCAACAAGCAGCACAAGAACTAGTTCGTGGGTTAGCGCATGAAATAAAAAATCCATTGGGTGGCCTACGTGGCGCAGCGCAATTACTTGAAAAAGAGCTCCCGACAGCTGAATTAAAAGAATTTACCGGAATTATCATCGAACAAGCCGACCGATTACGGACGCTTGTTGATCGTTTATTAGGACCACAAAAACCCGGTCAACAAACCATTTTAAATATTCATTCCGTAATTGAAAAAGTAAAACAATTAGTCGAATTTGATTTACCGACAGGTATTATTATCGAGCGAGATTACGATCCATCGATACCTGATTTTGAGATGGAGCCTGACTTATTACAACAAGCACTACTGAATATCATTAGCAATGCCATTCAGATACTTAAAGGTCATGGTGCGATAAAAATTATTACTCGAACAGCACATCAAGTGAATATTCAGGGACAGAAATATCGCTTATGTGCTGAAATAAAAATCATCGATAACGGACCTGGTATTCCAGAACACATTAAAGATACCCTGTTCTACCCGATGGTCACTGCACGTGAAGGCGGCACCGGACTTGGTCTTTCTATCGCTCAAAACCTAGTTAAACAACACAAAGGTAAAATTGAGTGTCATAGCTGGCCAGGGCATACCGAATTTGCTATCTATCTGCCATTAAGAAAATAAAGGATTAGACTATGACAACAGCAACTATTTGGATTGTCGACGACGATAGTTCAATCCGCTGGGTTCTCGACAAAGCGCTAAAATCTCAACAGTTTGAAACATTAACATTTAGTGACGCACATGCCTTATTAAACAAACTCGAGTTCGAACAGCCCGACATTATCATTTCTGATATACGCATGCCGGAAATGACAGGTTTAGAACTAATGGATAAAGTGCATACTGTTCATCCAGACCTGCCGATCATCATCATGACTGCTCACTCAGATCTCGACAGTGCCGTGAATGCTTATCAGGCTGGTGCATTTGAGTACCTGCCAAAACCATTTGATATTGATGAAGCTGTGTCCTTGGCAACCCGCGCTGTGACCCACGCCAAAGAACAAAGCAAAAATCGCCGTAAAAATAATAAAGTCGAACCAGTTACAGAGATCATTGGTGAAGCACCGGCTATGCAGGAAGTATTTCGTGCTATTGGTCGTTTATCTCGTTCATCAATCAGTGTATTAATTAATGGTGAATCAGGGACAGGTAAAGAACTCGTCGCACAGGCATTACACAAACATAGTCCACGCGTGAACAATGAATTTATCGCCTTAAATATGGCTGCGATCCCAAAAGATTTAATAGAGTCAGAACTATTTGGTCATGAAAAAGGCGCCTTTACTGGCGCAGCTGGTGTGCGTAATGGCCGCTTTGAACAGGCTAATGGTGGAACGTTATTTTTAGATGAGATTGGTGATATGCCGATTGATATTCAAACCCGATTGTTACGGGTATTATCGGATGGTCAATTCTATCGAGTCGGTGGTCACTCACCCGTGAGCGTCGATGTGCGAATCATCGCAGCTACGCACCAGAATTTAGAGCAAAAGGTCGCAGATGGTAGTTTTCGTGAAGATTTATTTCATCGCCTAAACGTTATTCGTATTCACATACCGTCATTAAACGAACGTCGAGAAGATATTCCCAAATTAGCCAATCACTTTTTGATTCGAGCCGGCAAAGAGTTAAGTGTCGAAACCAAAATTCTCAGTAAAGAAGCACAAACCTACTTAGCCAATCACCATTGGTCCGGTAACGTCCGCCAACTCGAAAATATTTGCCGCTGGTTAACAGTGATGGCGAGTGGCCAAGAAGTATTCATTGCAGATCTACCCTCAGAAATTACCGAGGAGCAATCTTCTGCAATAAGTCATGCTAGCCCTAACCAAAATGGCGACTGGCGCGGTCAATTGAAAACTTGGACGGCACAGCAACTGGCATCAGGGCACAGTGATATCCTTGCTGAAGCGATGCCTGATTTTGAACGTATCATGTTACAAACGGCATTGGAGTATACTCAGGGTCATAAACAAGATGCCGCTAAACTGCTAGGCTGGGGCCGAAATACCCTCACACGTAAGTTAAAAGAACTCGATATAAATTAATCTAGATGCAAAACAACTTAAGATGATGGGCAAGACGATAATGATATCTAATCGTTAAAGTACTAATGGCAGTTAACTGACTTCAATTCAGTCAGTTGACTGCTAAGCTTATTCATTCGATAAATCATGCCGCTCAATAATATAATCATGCAATATCAACTCAAGTTCATTGTTAATATCAAAATTCAACGCCAGCCCTTTACCATTATTATGTTCATTTTCAATCCGAACCACTCTCGCTTCAACCAAATGAAAGCCTCGCTGTGGGATCTTTAAATAAAAGCGCAGGTTATCGCCATCCTTTAAATTAAAGTCGATGGACGAGAATTGTTGCGCACTGCACAGCATAAACAAACCTGACGTTGAGATATTCATCACTGCGCCAAGTAAGCTTTCACCTTGTGGGTCAAAAATCTTTAACCCTTGCGGATCAGCTAAACGCCAGTAACGTCCTTCACTGCCATTCTGATCAATAATATCCGGTGGTCCTAACTCTTTTAGTTCACCATGAAAACCATCACTCACCAGATATAAGGGAAAACGAAACTCTTCTTGTTGATGCGATGTCACCAGTACAATATCGTCAGAGTCAGTCAATCTGCTCAACATCTGTTTAGATATATGCGATATAAAAACATCATGGTGATCATCATCATCCTGACTATCAATCACTTCCTGTAATAAATTGAGTTCATCTTGGGTTAATACATCGCTAACTTTTTTTGGCATCACATAACCTTTTATGCTTTTGCATACAAATATCCTTATCCGCCATACAAAATTCACCAATAATTGGTACTAAGTTTACACTTAATTATACTAATCTTAGTAAACCAGAACTGATTTAACCTTGCAAATATAAAAACAGTAAGGTTGAAGTTAAAACATAAGATCGAACATTAACAACTAGCAATTTCAATAGCATAATGGGTAGGTCAAGCATGGATGCAAATCTAGACGAGATAAATAAAGATAGCGATGTTATCGACACGATAGAAATAGCAGGTGAGTTTATCATGGAGCAACGTCACCGCCGTGAGCGGCGGCAACGTAAATTAAATTATTGCTCCCGTTACGAGCGTCGAGTCAGCGGTCGACGTAACGCCCGTAGCAATAAGATTGATATTATAATCTAGTGATGATGGTGATGATGTGGTTTAGCATTCCTAAAACTATGAGGTAACAGTTCCAACATGAAACTACGTGCGCCTCGACGTAAAATACTAATCGCGAATAACACGGTAACAATCGCTAAACTTACATAACGCCACCAATCATCTTGCCAATGTGGTGCCAAGGTCAACCAAGGTTTTGGCAATTCAGGTACCCAATACATAATACCAAGACCCAATAGCAAGGCTACTGTAACAATCGCCATCACCACTGCTACAGCAATGTGCTTACCTTGATTATCTTTAATAAAGCGATACAAATCTAAGTTCAGCGTTGGTCCCACTAAACTAAAGGCAACAACCGCACCTGGAGATACACCCGCAATAAGCATAATCGCCAATACAGGGGTAATACCCGTGGCACAAAAATGAAAAGGTAACGCAATCAAGATCGCCAGAACCACTTGTAACCAAGGTTCTTGTTGTAAAAACTGCCAACCAATTGTCGGTGTAAATGTTGCGGCAGCAATCAAACCAAATAATACCCAAGGTGCGGTATGATCAATTAGATGCGCAAATCCGTGTTCAAACGCATGCTTCAAGCGTGAGGTCGATAGCTTTAGCTGTTCAGGCGTCGCTTTAGTGTCAGTATTTAGATCGTGTTTCTTAAACAGTAAACCAATCAGTAAACCCAATGTTAGCGCTAAAATTATTGCCATCACCAAACGAATACCAACCCATTCAGCGCCTAATAACGGCAGTGAAATAAGTAATGCATCAAAGCCAATCACAGGTGAAGC
>Ga0209292_1001116_pt1 | contig 33342 bp, 21 predicted proteins | sample GOMGulsemesocosm_2_FD_184634 | JGI IMG/M metagenome (GOLD analysis project Ga0209292, IMG submission 184634) | Methane-oxidizing microbial communities from mesocosms in the Gulf of Mexico - GOM9C Gulf of Mexico (SPAdes) (version 2) | ecosystem: Environmental > Aquatic > Marine > Cold seeps... | reverse complement strand
ACGGTGAATTAAGGCTTGTGGGATCTGCGCAATTAGTACAAACACATACCGGAACAAGTCAAGTTACTGGGAATGGTAGCACCTATATTGATCAACAAGGAACGGTAACTACAACCTATAGATACAACTACTGGACATCGCCAGTAAAAGAAGTTGGAAAATCAACTTTCTCTGTTAAAAACGTAATGAAAGATGGTACTACTCCTACCTCTGTAAATGATTTTACATATGTGCCACCAGATATAAATTTTATCTCTTACAGTGGATCTTACAATACCTTAAATGGAGATCACACCACATCACCAATTACAATCGCAAACTATTGGATTTATAGTTATATAAATGGATTATCGAGTGCTAGTTGGATTCAAGAATTAGAAACAGGTTCTTTTGACCCTGCAGAAGCATATATTTTAAAAGGCCCTGGAGCTGTACAAAACTACACCTTTGTTGGAACTCCAAATGACGGAACCATCACCTCAACCATTAGTCCTGGCTTCTCAAGTTTAATGGGAAATCCATTCCCTTCTGCCATCGATTCAGAAGCCTTTTTCACGACCAACAGCGCAGTGGTAAAAACCTTGTACTTTTGGGAACATACAGGAGATGCAGGAAATCATAGTTTAGGTGGTTATATTGGAGGCTATGGATTGATTAATGCCTCAATGGGATTGCCAGGGACGGCACCTTCTTATGATACAACAGGTGGACGTGGTGAAGGAATTACCTACCACACACCTGGAAGATATATTCCTGTAGCACAAGGGTTCTTTATAGAAGCATCAGATTCTGGAGGAACCATTACCTTTAACAACAGCATGAGAGTCAATCAAAAAGAAATTGAAGATGGCGGAAGTGATTCCTTCTTCTTTAAAGGAAAATCAGCGACTCCATTACCAATCTTAAAAATTGGTTTTGATTATTTAAATGATCAAAATATTGAACTACACAGACAAATTGGAATCTCTTTTAAAGCAGGAAATTCATTTAAAAGAGACAATGGTTATGATAGTGAAGCTTTTGATTTTGACTCTTCTGATGTCTATTTAAAATTTGATGTAGACAGGGAGAAGTTAATCATTGCTGGCGTTCAAGAAATTAGTGATGATTTTGAATTTCCAATCTCCGTAAAAGCAGGATATACAGGTCTTTACAAATTCACCATTGATCAAAAGAAAAATATTGATAGAGCAGTATACCTCACCGATAAAGTAACTGGTTTAAAATATGATTTAGCGAATTTAGTAGAACTAACATTAAACCCAGGGACCTATCAAGATCGCTTTTATGTTTCGTTTAGCCCTAAAACTTTAGGAATAGATGATCAAGTTATAAATCAAGAAATTGCTGTTTATTATAAGGGGCAATCTCAAGAAATAGTAATTCGTAAAAAATCTGATGTGGACATCAAAAGCATTCAATTGTTTAATACCTTAGGACAAGAAATTAGGAAATGGTCAACTATTCTTAATCAAAAAACAGAGTTCACTTTACCTCTAAATAACATATCTAATGCGGTATATATAATTAAAATTAGAACCAATAAAGGAATCTTATCTAAGAAGGTTATTTACAATAAGTAAGCCAAATCAAACCATCATAATCATTAAAAGCAAATTCTTAAAACAAGAATTTGCTTTTTTTATACCATAAAAAATCTTTAAAAACATCATTTAAATAAACACAGTTATCAAACCTTCAATCAAGCAAAAACACTTGTAGAAACACCTATATAAGCTACAAATTCTTATACTCAAAAAAATAAATTTTGATTTTCTCCTTTAAAAACACGAAAAAAAAAAATTTTTCGTATTTCTAAAATATAGTTTTATTCAGTTATCAAAATTCATTTTAAATTCTTATTTTTGCTGCAGTTCCCTGATTTTTAACATTAAAAAAAACCGTACGCCTACAAGCAAATGAAACTCTACTCTTTTAGGGTGCATGAATTTAAGGGAATTCAGCACGCATACTATGCTTTTTTAAGCACAACTATTATTTCATTATTCTTTGTTGCTAATAACTTTGGGCAAGCTACATTTACCTCTGGCTCAACAGCTGCTACATTAGCTACTCAAATGGCTGGCCCAGGAATTACCATTTCCAACCCAAGCATAACAACGGGAGTTTCAACACAAGCCGGAATATTCTCTAATGGAATTGCAGGAGCAAGCTTACAATTAGACACAGGTATTGCTTTAACATCTGGAAATATAACCAATACGTTTTCTACCAACACAAGCACTAGTTCTGTTGATGTTGCTGGTGGAGCATATACAGATGCAGAAATAGCTAGTTTAACTGGCGGCTCCATAAACGATTTAATTATTTTTGAATTTGATGCAGTGCTAGACCCATTGGCCACAGTTCTTACCATTGACTATCAATTTATGTCAGATGAATATGACGAATACGTTTGTTCTAATTTCAATGATGTGTTCGGGTATTTTATTACTTCAGACATTACAGCACCACATACAGGCTATCAAAATTTTGCAATTGTGCCCGGTACCGCTAACCCTGTGGCAATTAACTCTGTTAATAATGGCTCTGTAGGAGCCAATGGTAATGCAGGAAACTGTATAGATTTAACTAATAGCTCTCAATTTATTAGTAACAATGTAGGGAGTACTACTGTTACGGTAGAATACGATGGGATGACAAAAAAACTAAGAGCATCAGCCAAAAACTTAACTCCAGGTACTACCTACCATGTGAAATTGGCTTTAGCAGATATTTCTGATTCTGGATATGATTCTGCAATTTTAATTAACTTAATAAGTGGGTTCCCTGATGATGACGATGATGGTGTGGCAAATGATGCAGATATAGATGATGACAATGATGGTATTTTAGATACCGTTGAAGATGCAAATTTAGACAATGACAACAACCCTTTATCAGACCCTACAGATACGGATGGTGATGGCATCCCAAACCATTTAGATTTAGATTCTGATGGCGATGGAATTCCAGATAACATAGAAGCACAATCAACAAATGGATATATTGCTCCTGTTGGCTCATTTTCTGTCAATGGAGTAAATACAGCGTATGGCGGCGGTTTAACTCCTGTGAATACTGATGGGGCTATGGATGGCGCCGATTATTTAGATACAGATTCTGATAATGATGGCACAAATGATACCACAGAAGCCAGTATTACATTAACAGGAAGTGTCGGCTCTAATGGATTGGATAATGGTTTAGAATCAATAGATGATTATTCTGATGTAAACGGAAACTTAAATGACCCCACCACGCTACCCGATACAGATGGAGATGTTGGCTCTGGAGGAGATGTAGATTATAGAGATACAATTTCTGTTGGAGATAATGATGGTGATGGGATATCAGATATTGATGATTATGATGATGATAATGATGGAATTACCGATGCTCAAGAATTATGTAATACCGATTTCACAATTTTAGTAAGCTCAACGATTAATGTGTATATTGATTTGGGCGAATATGAAAATGAAGATAGCTGGACCTTGACAGGACCTGGAGGATTTTCTGAAAGTGGTGGAACGTACGCCGATGGAGATGATATTATCGATTTAAATTTCCCTGTGACAACAGCGGGTACCTATGTTTTTACAATAAATGATAGCCAAAGTGATGGTCTAGATGGTGCTGGAGGATCCAATGAAAATGCCACTTCTTTGTATAGAGTTTCTTTGGATGGAAGTACCGTATATGAGAGTGGCACATTTCCAGTATTTACGACAGAAGTAAGAAATATTGAAGTTACAGGTGTTCCTTCCTTTTCTTGTTTAACTTCTGATCCAAATGCAGATGATGATACAGATAACATTCCAAATTACGCAGATGCTGATTGGGTAGCAGCAAATGGCTCTATTCTAATTAATGGGGTTTCTGCAAGTTTGGATGCTGATAGAGATGGAATTATAAACAGCATGGACTTAGATGCCGATGGAGATGGAATTCCAGACAACATTGAAGCACAACCAACAAATACATATATAGCTCCAAATTCGACTGTAGGTGCAACTGGAATACTTACAAATTATGGTACTGGATTAACTTCACTTGTTAATACCGACGGTACAGATCAAGCCGATTACAAAGATACCGATTCTGATGATGAAGGAGCAGACGATACTGTAGAAGCAGGATTAACCTTAAATGACGTCATCGGTGCCAATGGTTTGGACAGTGCAATTTATACCACCGCAAATTACGATGATGTAAATGGAACTATTAATGACCCAACCACACTACCTGACTCTGATTCTGATTTGGCAACGACAGGAGATGTTGACTATCGAGATGCCAGTAATGATATTTCAATTGGTAGTGGAAACACGCTGTGGTTAAGAGCAGATATTGGCGTTGTTGGAAGTTCGAACGTTACCTTATGGTATGATCAAAGTGATTTTAATGATGATGATAATTTCACAAATGACAGTAACTTTACAGGAACAGGCGGTACTACACCAGATGCGACTGCTAATTATTTAAACTTTAATCCTGTAATAACCTTCACACCGGGAAATAACGATGTTTTATCCTTTACCGGTAATTTAGACCCACGAACAATGTATATTGTGTATAGCGATACTTCTACCGATTCTTGGACAACAGGTTTTACAAATAACGATGGATCAGGTATTGGTCATGGACATTCAGATGACACTCAAATTTTTAACAACACCTTTAACATTGCAGATGTTTTAAATGGAAACCATTACGTTAATGGATTGTCTACGACATTAGTTTCTCATGCAAGACCTGACAATTTTGACATACAATCAAGAGTATTTCTTTCAAACGTATCAAACGCTAGTCATACGTACTACATAGGAAAAGACAGAACACAAACCAACAGAACAATTAATGGAAGTGTGGCTGAGGTACTTTTATTTACAGATGCTCATGACGACGCAACAAGACAAAAAATTGAAAGCTATCTCGCAGTTAAATATGGGTTTACTCTAGACAATACAAACAATAGTGGATCTATAATCGAAGGGGATTACATTTTATCAAATGGAGTCACCAAAGTTTGGGATTATACTGCAAACAGTACGTATCATAACGAAGTAGCAGGAATTGGAAGAGATGATACCCAGGTATTAAATCAAAAACAATCGAAATCTGTAAATTCAGATGCCATTATAACAATTGGATTGGGTAGTATTGCTGCAAACAACGCTGCCAATGCAAATTCTTTTACCACAGACAAAGACTTTTTAGCTTGGGGGAATGACAATACAACCTTGGGAGCAACTTCTCAACCAGGAGTGTTATGTGCAACCAACTTACAATTGGATAGAAAATGGAAAATTGTGGAGACCGGAAGTGTTGGAACGGTACAAATTGCTGCTACTAAAGCTACAATTGACACCTACTTAAACAATGCGAGTTATAGTAAAATTATTAAAGTGGCAGACAATGCAGCCTTAACCACTAATGTGGAATTTATTTCACTTACCACTGCAACCATTGATGGCGTTGTATCTTATGTGGGTGATTTTGATTTTGATGAAACAAAATATTTCACTTTTGCAGAAGTAAACGGAATTACTTGGAATGGTAGTACCAGTTCTTGGTCTGGTGGCTCTGGCCCTTCTGGAGCTCCAAATACCGCAGTTGCAGACAATACCCAACTGCTAACCATTGATGCAGAAGGCACCAGTAATCACGCTACCTTAATTGCCAATGCACAAGTTGGTTGTGTATGGATTAAAGCTAGCTCAAAACTTAACGTAGCTACCAGTACCTTTTTACAAATTGCCGATCAATTACAGTTAGACGGTGAATTAAGGCTTGTGGGATCTGCGCAATTAGTACAAACACATACCGGAACAAGTCAAGTTACTGGGAATGGTAGCACCTATATTGATCAACAAGGAACGGTAACTACAACCTATAGATACAATTACTGGACATCGCCAGTAAAAGAAGTTGGAAAATCAACCTTCTCTGTTAAAAACGTAATGAAAGATGGTACCACTCCTACCTCTGTAAATGATTTTACATATGTGCCACCAGATATTAATTTTATCTCTTACAGTGGACCTTACAATACCTTAAATGGAGATCATACCACATCACCAATTACAATCGCAAACTATTGGATTTATAGTTATATAAATGGATTATCGAGTGCTAGTTGGATTCAAGAACTAGAAACAGGTTCTTTTGACCCTGCAGAAGGCTATATTTTAAAAGGCCCTGGAGCTGCACAAAACTACACCTTTGTTGGAACTCCAAATGACGGAACTATTACCTCAACCATTAGCCCTGGTTTCTCAAGTTTATTAGGAAACCCCTACCCTTCTGCCATCGATTCAGAAGCCTTTTTCACGACAAATGATGGCATTGTAGAAACCTTGTACTTTTGGGAACATACAGGAGATAGTGGAAGCCATAGTTTAGGTGGATATATTGGAGGTTATGGTTTAATAAATGCGTCAATGGGACTACCTGGAACAGCTCCTTCGTACGATACAACTGGTGGACGCGGTGAAGGAATCACCTATCACACACCGGGAAGATATATTCCTATGGCGCAAGGATTTTTTATTGAAGCCACTGGCACAGGAGGAACCATTACTTTTAACAATGCCATGAGAGCCAATCAAAAAGAAATTGAAGATGGAGGAAGTGATTCTTTCTTTTTTAAAGGGAAATCCACAACTCCATTGCCAATATTAAAAATTGGTTTTGATTATTTAAATGATCAAAATATTGAACTGCACAGACAAGTAGGTGTTTCTTTTAAATCTGGAAATAGTTACAAAAGAGATGATGGTTTTGACAGTGAGGCATTTGATGTAGACGTATCTGATATTTACTTTAAATTTGAAGGAAACAGAGAAAACTTTATCATCGCTGGCTTACAAGAAATTAGTGACGAATTTGAGTTTCCTCTTACTGTAAAAATTGCTGCTACAGGAACGTATAAATTTACTGTTGACCAAAAGAAAAACATTAATAGAACTGTTTACATAACTGATAAAGTGACTGGTTTAAAATATGATTTAGCGAATTTAGTTGAACTAACATTAAACCCAGGGACTTACCAAGATCGCTTTTATATTTCGTTTAGCCCTAAAACTTTAGGAATAGATGATCAAGTTTTAAACCAAGAAATTGCTGTTTATTATAATGGGCAATCTCAAGAAATTGTAATTCAAAAAAAATCTAACATCGGTATAAATCAAATAAAAATTTATAATTTACTAGGTCAGAAAGTTCAAGAATTGACAAGTTTTAATCAAAATAACAAAGAGATTAAACTCTCTACAAACAACTTATCAACCGCTGTATATATTGTTAAAATAAATACAGATAAAGGTACTATTTCAAAAAAACTGGTAATTAACAAATAAAAATAAGCGTATTTTAAAGCGAAGGCAGGTTCATTATTTTATGAATCTGCCTTTTTTTTTGTACTTTAGTAGTAATACGTGCTATAATCAAACTTATTAGAACGATTATTAATACTAATAAAAGAGAAAGAAATATTATGCCAACAAAAAATAATTTGCAAACAAAGTTTAGTTCAAAGTCACTTGTACTATTCCTATTGCCCCTATTTGTGCTCTTTTTTAGTTTAGAGACAAAGGCACAAACAATACCTGGTTCTGGTACTTCATCAACTACTTGTAATAATTGTGTGCCAATCGGTTGGTCTAAAGACACTAACTTACCTGGTACTCCTGATATTTCAAATAGAGACTTTGCTTCAGCAAATGTAAACTCTGGTGGAACTTTAGGAGCAGGTGCGGCATGGGCAAGTGCTCCTTTACCAAATCCTGCAAATGGAGATGTACGTTGGATTACACTTCGTGATGTTGGAATCACTCAAAACTATCCTGAAGAATCAATTTCTACGACAATGTCAGGTATGGTTCAAGGACAAATGTACGAACTTACAGTAAGAACAATGACAGCATTGAGTTTAGAGAATGCTAGTGGAGCCTATTACGCAGGTACCTATATGAATCAATTTGATTACAACATAGAAGGCCAAGCAAGACAAACATTGCAAATATTAACACAAGAAACATGGGGGGTCAATAAATTTGTTTTTATCTCTCCTAATAATGGAGATGTTAAGATTACTTTTTACCCTAGAAGAGATGGTGCTTTTGATAGTGGTAACGCCAGTTCTGTTAATTTAGAAGCAGTAAATATATCTGTCGATTCTGTAAATGCCTTAGTGGTGTTAGATTCTGATGGAGATGGCATTAATGATAATATTGACATTGATGATGACAATGATGGAATTCCGGATACTGTAGAATATGGCGCCTATATTCATAGCGGTGATAATGATGGCGATGGCGTACCAAATTATTTAGATGTCAATCATGATACTGTAGACGCAAATGGAGACCCAGTTACTGGCGATGGTACAAATACAGATTATACGGATAACAATGGAGATGGTACCCCAGATGTGTTTGACTTTGACGGTGATGGTGTTCCCAATCATTTAGATTTAGATTCTGACAATGACGGAATTTTGGATAATGTTGAAGCACAAGGATCTTCTATAGTGTTACCTACTGGTTCTGTTGGTACAAATGGTTTATACGACATTTATGAAGATACCAACGACAGTGGTACTTCAAATTTACCGATAACAGATACAGATACAGGAATTGGCTTTGATGACAATCCTGATTATTTAGATATTGATTCTGACCAAGATGGTATTCCAGATAATATTGAAGCACAAACCACTCTTGGATATACCGCCCCATCAGGTGGCGTAGGAATTAATGGTGTATATAGTTCTTATGAAAATGTAGATACCTTTTCTCCGACCGCTCTAACACCAGTAAATACAGATAATAGTGATAATCCCGATTATAGAGATACAGATTCAGATAATGATGGCACTTCTGATTTAGAAGAAAGTGGCCTTGGAAATACCATTAGTACAAGTGATGGTGATGGTGATGGATTAAATAATAATCATGACAATACAGATACCAATAATGTATCAAATTTTGATGCTACCAATGGAATTACTACACCTTCATCTGCATTTACAGATACTGATATTGATGTAAATACTGGTGGTGATGTAGATTATCGTGATGATGTGAATGGTTTAGATACAGATGGTGATAAAATACCTGATGCTATAGATATAGATGATGATGATGATGGAATTCCTGATGATCAAGAATGTGTAGAACAAATTGTTGCTGACAATTATGTAACTACTATAACATTAGATCAAAGTGTAGGTCAACAGGATAATGTTATTGGAAATAATACAAGTTCTTCAGCAAGATTAAATAACATTAATGATGTATTAGGGGTAGGTTTTGCAAGCGTTATTCCGAACGGAACAACCATAAGTCTTCTTTTGTCAAAGAATAACAATAACAACAAACAATTTAGAATAGAGCAAGCAGATGCTTCTGGAGTCGCTTTGGGTACTCCAAACACATTATTATATACTGCAACAACAACCGCAACTGAAGTTTCTTATACATTAACAGCTGCTACACAGTATTTAAGAATTTCCATGTCCATAGAAGACGGTAATGGACGTGGACAAGTTCACAGAATAACTGTTCCAGGAGGAACTATTTGTAATGATATAGACACGGATGGAGATGGCATTGTAGATCGTTTAGATATTGATTCTGATAATGATGGAATTCTTGATAACATTGAAGCCCAATCTACTGCTGGCTATGTTGCAAAATTAGGCGTTGATAGCGACAATGATGGTCTAGATGACGCCTATGATGATAATTTAAGTGGTGCTTCTGGTTCGAATGGTATTACAAAGGCTGAGCTTATTAACACAGATGGGGCCTTAACCAATTCAGACACCATACCTGATTATTTAGATATTGATTCTGACAATGATGGAATCCCTGATAATATTGAAGCACAAACAACCCTCACCTACATTGCTCCTAATGGCGTAACTAAAGGCAACGGAATGGATAGTGCGTATAGTTTTAATGATTCATTTGCTAATACAGGCTTATCCTCTAGTCTGGTCAATACAGATGGGGATACAGAACCGGACTATAGAGATACAGATTCTGATGGTGATGCCACCAATGATGATGCAGAAGGATTAACAAGTTCACCTGCATTTACTGGCACAGATACCGATGGAGATGGTTTAGATGACGGCTACGAACATGGATCTACCAATGATGGTTTTATCATAAATGACGGCATAACAGATCCTAAAACTGCTGGACTTATTGATGTTGACGTCGATGTTTCCATCGGTGGTGATTTAGATTATAGAGATACATTGGTTGGATCTGATACCGATGGTGATGGGATTGTAGATTCCATTGATTTAGATGATGACAATGACGGAATCTTGGATACCGTAGAAGGTGGTGGAGATTTTGATGGTGATGGCATCATCAATTCATTAGATCTAGATTCTGACGGAGATGGAATTTTAGATATTATCGAGTCACAACCATCAACTGGCGCACTTAGTTTATCTGGAAATGATAATGACAATGATGGATTGGATGATAATTTTGATGCAGATGACAACAATACTGATAATGTTATTTCGGCGGGTACTACTCCAACAATAACCACAGCAACAGATGTAACACCAGATTATTTAGATATTGATACAGACGATGATGGGATTCCAGACAATGTAGAAGCACAATCTACTTTAGGTTATACAGCCCCAACAGGGAATGTAGGCTTAAATGGTGTAGATTCTGCTTACGAAAACAACGATTCTTTCAATCCTACAGGAATAACAATATCAAATACAGACACAGCTTTAAGCAATAATGCAGATACAATACCAGATTACAGAGATACAGATGCTGATGGAGATGGAATACTTGATGCAGCAGAAAGCGGAATTACACCCAATGCAGGGTCCTTGGGAACAGACTCGGATGGCGATGGTTTAGACGATATTTATGAAGGAGCTGATAAAACTGCTGGAGAAAGTTATGATGCAAATGATGAAATTGACGATCCAAAAAACAATCTATTAGACGCTGATAATGATGGTAGTTCTACAGGAGATGTAGATTATAGAGATATAAGTGTTGTATTAGATAATGACAATGACGGCATCATTGACGCTGTTGATTTAGATGATGATAATGATGGTATTTTAGATATTGATGAAGGCACAGGTGACTCGGACTCTGACGGCATAATAGATGCTTTTGATATTGACTCAGATAACGATGGGATACCAGATAACATAGAAGCACAGACCACAATTGGATATATTGCTCCAAATAATGATACACCTCAAAATTACATAGATAATAATGGTGTAAACTCGGCCTATTTAGGAGGTCTTACTCCTGTAAATACAGACACATCAATTGGAAACAATGCAGATGCTATTCCTGATTATCTAGATGCAGATTCAGATGGTGACGGCATCAATGATATTTTAGAAAATGGAACTGCAAATACTCTTAGTGGAATTGACACAGATAACGATGGATTAGACAATGCATTTGAAGGTGGTAATGTAAATGACGATGATGTGAATGACGAAATTGACACGCCATTAACAGATTTACCAGATCAAGATTCTGATGCCAATATTGCCTATGTAGACAATGGTAATGGTGCGGATGATTATAACGACGTAGATTATAGAGATACCGATGATGATAGAAGTGCCGCAATTGCAGCAGGACATATTTTATGGTTACGAGGAGATATCGGATTGAGCAATGCTACCTGGTTAGATCAAGCTGGAACCGCTCAAAATGCAACCGCAAATAATTCACCAACGATTAATTCTAATGGATTAAACTTTAATCCAACAGCAGTATTAAATGGTACCAACCAAGATTTTCAAATTACAAATGGAATTTTTGGTAGCACGGCTAACAATGCCTATTCATCACTTTGGATTTATGGCGTTGGAACAAGAACTTCTGGTACTACAGATGCCAACTTATTTTCACATAATGTTGATGGCGCTAATGTTATTTCATTGGTTGCACCTGATGGCAGTAATCTTTCTTTCAACCCTGGTGTTGGCGGAAATACATTGACTACGGCCTATGGTAGTTCAAACGGGATATTTAATATTTGGAATGGAGGTTTTGATACAAATGACGGAGCTCCTTCAGGTAGTCTGACTACTATTTACAGAGATGGCCAACAATTAACAACCAACAACACAGCAGGTACCTTTGGAGGTGACAATGGCGATGCATTTATCGGTAGCCTTAATGGAAGTACTTATATGGCAGGTGAAATTGCAGAAATAATGGTATATACATCTGTCCCTTCAAGTATCAGACAACAACAAATACAATCCTATTTAGCATTAAAATATGGAATCACGTTAGACATGACCGATAATGATGCAGCGATTACAGAAGGAGACTATGTCTTAGAAGACCTTACCACAATTGTATGGGATGAATCTTCTAGTAGCACCTATCATAATGACGTAGCTGGTATTGGTAGAGATGACAATATGTTGTTGACACAAAAACAATCTAAATCTATTAATAGTGATGCCGTTATTACCATAGGATTAGGTAGTATCGCTACTAATAACAGTTCTAATAATGGAGCAATAAATTCAAATAAGTCTTTCCTTATTTGGGGTAATAATAATGCGACCTTAACAAACTCATCTACAAAAACATTGATTTGTGCACCAGAAGTTCAATTAGATAGAGTCTGGAAAATTATAGAAACGGGTTCCATTGGTACTGTTCAAATAGCAATGACAGAAGCAACTGTAGGTTCATTTAATATAAACACTGTTTTAAATACAGCAAACACGATTAAAGTATTAAAAATTGCCGACGATGCAACCTTTACAACCAATGTGAAACATTTACCTTTAACCTCTACAGACATAAATGGGACCAACCATCTAGTTGCTAATTTTGATTTTGATGGCACAAAATATTTTACATATGCAGAAATAAACGGAATTTTCTGGAACGGAGATTCAGCCGCCTGGAGAGGAGGTGCTGGAACTGGCGAAGCTCCAAGTACCATTGCAGCAGATATTGATAAAATTTTGGTAATTGACGCCGAAACCTCATTAAACAATACCTCTGTAATAAACAATGCCAATGTTGAATGTGTTTGGGTAAAACCAAATACTAAACTAGTAATCAATGACGGCCATTATTTAGAGTTCGACGAAGATTTCTTACTCGAAGGAGAAATCAGATTAATAGGTGATGCACAATTAATACAAACACATACAGGCCTATCAAACGTTCAAGGGAATGGTAAACTATATCGAGATCAAAAATCTTTTACTCCAAATGTTTATAGATATAACTATTGGACATCTCCAGTAGTCGCTGCTTTGGGTAATACGACATTTACAATTACAGATGTAATGAAAGACGGTACAACACCTACCTCAGAAAATTCTAACCCACAAGATATAACATTCACTGATTCATATGATGGATCTCAAACAGATCCAATAACAATATCACGCATTTGGATATACTCATATTTTAATGGAACAACCAGAGACGACTGGGTTCATAAGGGAGAAACTGGAAGTATCAATATTGGCGAGGGGTTCATTATGAAAAGTACTGGTAGAAGTCCTCAAAATTTCACTTTTATTGGGACTCCGAATGATGGTACAATCTCTAAAACTATAAATGGAGCAACAGCCTCATTAGTTGGGAACCCATATCCTAGCGTAATAGATACACAAAAATTTATTCAAGATAACAGTTCCGTAATCGATGGTACATTGTATTTCTGGGAACATACAGGAGAGAGCTCAACAGCCACTGTAACAGATGGTCATTTTAAATATGGGTACATAGGTGGGTATTCACAGAGAAATGAAGCAATGGGCGTTGCCGCTAATTCTATTACTAATGGAACAGCAGGATTAGGAGATGCAAGTTATACTTCTCCTCCTCAGTACATCGCAGTAGGGCAAGGTTTCTACGTTTCTGCTACTGCTAGTGGCGGAACTTTTTCTTTTGAAAATTCACAAAGAATTTATAGTGCCAACAACCATTTCTTTAAAGGAGAGCAAGTGAAAAATAGCATTCCAAATTTTAAATTAGGTTTTGATTACACAAACTCGAGCAATGTTAAAATTCATAGACAATTAGGAATTAATTTTAAAGCAGAAAATACTTTTAATTATGAAAGCGGCTATGACAGTCAGACATTTGATCTACAACCTACAGATGTTTATTGGGATTTCCCTACTATAGAAACAAATCTTGTAATTGCAGGTATAGGAGGTTTAGATGCTCAAATACAAGTTCCAATTGGTTTGGTAATTGACACCGATAAACCGGTTAAAATTAGTATTGATGACAAAGAAAATATGGATGGGTACACAATTTATCTAGTTGATTTATTAACGGGACAAATTTTTAATCTTGAGACTCCAAAAGAATTAAATTTATCTCAAGGAACATATACTGACCGATTTGCACTTATTTTTGGAGGGACAGCCTTAGGAATTGATGATGACGAAATTGCAAATAAAACTCTAATTTATTCTGATAATACAACAAACGAGATTGTTATAAAAAACAATAACAGTCAAGCAATTCAAAAAGTAATGCTTTATAATTTATTGGGTCAGAAAGTTAAAGAATGGAAGAATTTAGAACAAAAATTTGAAACTAGACTTTCTACTAATGAATTGTCTCCCGCAGTATATGTGATTAAATTATCAACAGATACTGGGAATATTTCTAAAAAAATCATCCTTAAATAATAACGTAACCCTTCAGAATTGCAATTAAAAGAGCTGCCTAATTAAGCAGCTCTTTTAATTTTATAATAGTAGTACTGATCTCTTCTTTTGTTGTATTCTTACTAAAAGAGAACCTAACTGAAATGTCATTTACAGCTGTTTCTGAAAGTATTTCGTCCAAAACATGTGAACCTTTACTACTCCCACTTTGACAAGCACTACCGCCAGAAACTGCTATTCCGTTTAAGTCTAAACTAAACAACAACATGTCATTTGCCCTAGAAAAACGAGTGCTTAAAATAGTATAACTACTTTTAGTTAAGCTAGAAGAGTTCCCGTTAAAATGGACGTCTGTAAAATTTGACTTTAACGCTGAAATAAACTCCGATTTTAAATTCGTTAAATAGTCTGCATCGGCTTTCATATTTAAAACCGCGATATCCAGTGCTTTTTCCATCCCTAAAATACTATGCACATTTTCGGTACTAGATCTGGCTCCTTTTTCTTGATCACCGCCATGTAACATTGGCTGAATTCCAAACCCTTTTTTAAAATACGCAAAACCAACCCCCTTAGGTCCATGAAACTTATGCGCACTCGCTGCAATGAAATCAATAGGTGTTTTTTGTAAATCAATCACATAATGACCAATTGCTTGAACAGTATCTGAATGGAATAATACCGCGTATTTCTTACAAAGATCAGAAACCAAATTAATTGGTAATAAATTTCCAATCTCATTATTTACGTACATTAAGCTAACCAAACATTTTTTATCATCATATTGCTTCAATAACAATTCTAAATGATCTAAATCAACATCTCCATTTTTATGAACAGCTACATAAACAATCTCTATTTGATGCGTCTCTTTTAAATAATCACAAGTGTGTAACACTGCATGATGTTCTATTTTAGAGGTGATAATAACTTCAACACCTAAATTAGTCACTGCATTTTGAATAATTAAATTATCAGCTTCTGTTCCACCAGCTGTGAAAATTATTTCACTTGCAGTCACATTAAACTGTTTTGCAATATTTTTTCTTGCAGTTTCAACGGAAGCTTTTGCTTTTCTACCAAATTGATGAATAGATGATGGATTTCCGTTATTGTTCAACATGGATTGGCACATCACATCAATTACTTCTTGATCAATTGGTGTAGTAGCTGCATTATCTAAATAAATGGATTTCATTGGGCAAAATTAGGGATTATTAAGGGTTTTGAAAAATGTAAACTTCTGTAGCTCCGAGACCGTATTTTTGATAGGATGCATCGTAATGTTTTACAGGGTATTTCTGAAAAAGAAACTGTAATTCAGACTTTAAAACACCTTCTCCAATGCCGTGTATAAATACAATTTTAGAAATTCTTTTTTGTATTGCAAACTCTAATTTTCTTTTAGCGGTATCAATTTGTAAGTTTAATATATCGAAATTATCCAATCCCTTAGTCGATTTTACTAACTGATTGATATGCAAATCTACCTCAAAAACAATTTCATTCTTTGTTTTTTTAAAAATTGCTTTTTGGTTTCTTGGTTTTTCTGAAACTTTTCGCTGTAATAAGTGATCACTAGCTTCGTTATATTTTAACAATTGATTATGATTATTATCAATCTTCACCAATTCTGAAGTATCATAAAAGAACTCCATACCCGTATTATCAATAATACACACTCGGTTTCCATCAATTTTCGTAACCTCCCCTTTTACAACATCGTCTAAAACAGAAGCAGTGTCTCCAATACAAAATTTCATTATTTTAACTTTAATTTTAAACGAATCTCTTTGAGCTAATTTTACGCAAAAATATATAGATGATATTAGAAGGCCCAACAAAAATTCAAAATTCTTATTTTAAAGGAAAAATTTCTGAAGAGGAAAAAATTCTTTTTATCACTATTGCAGAAAAAAACACAACCACCATTACTAATATATTCGAAACTATTTGATGATAAATACAATTCTTACCTCTGCATTGCAATAAAAATCTATAGTAATACTGAAGAAATTTATTCTTTTATTCCAAATCCCATTTGGACGTTTCACTTACCGTTTAGAGCCTCTAAAAAAGACGCAAAATCTTATTTAAACACAAACCAACAAATTGCATCAGAGATCTACTTGCTATATAACGAGTAAAAGACATTACAAGAATAAATTAAACTTCGATGTCTTTATCATAGGGTATTTGCTTTAAAATATGATTTATTACATTAATTCTAGCTTCCGTTTTTCTATTTGCTCTTATCACTTTCCATGGAGATTGTTCGGTGTTTGTTTTAGAAAACATGGCCTTTTTATACCCTGTATAATCCTCCCAAAGTTCTTGTGCTTTTTTATCTACCGCTGTCATTTTCCATTGTTTTAATGGATCTCCTTTTATGTCAGAAAAGCGTTTCTCTTGTTCTTTCTTAGAAATTGACATGTAAATTTTCACTAAGTAAATACCAGATTCTGTTATCATGCGCTCGAAATCATTTACCTGATTCATAAACACATCATATTCTTCTTTAGTACAAAACCCATTAACAGGTTCAACAACAGCTCTATTATACCAACTTCTATCAAAAAAAACCATTTCACCTGCTTTTGGTAATTGGTTTATATAACGCTGAAAATACCATTGAGTTTGTTCGTCTTCTGATGGTTTTGCTAAAGCTACTATACGCATATGCCTAGGGTTAATGCGTTCTGTGATTCTACGAATTGCACCACCCTTCCCTGCGGCATCTCTACCTTCAAAAATCACGATAACTTTTTCATTATTATCAATAGCCCAAGTTTGTAACTTTATTAATTCAACTTGAAGTTTTTCTAATTTCCTTTCATAATCTACATACCTTACTGCTCTTTCTGCATTAATTGGCTCTTTAGACAATAAGGCTAACAATCCCTTTTTAGAATTAATTTTCTTTTCAATTAGCGGTATATTTATACTTCCCATACTTAATCTATTTGATGTGCAGATCTAAAGTATCGCATAACAATATTTGGATCAGGTAATAAAGTTGTTCTCGCCAGTTTTTTCCCTTCATAATCAAACTGAGATAATACATGTCTCATCGATTCTAATCTCGCAACTTTCTTGTTGTTTGTTTTCACAATCATCCATGGACAATAAGTCGTGTGTGATTTGCTAAACATTTCTTCTTTATAATGTGTATAAGAATCCCACAATATTTGTCCTTTTTGATCTACAGGACTAAATTTCCATCTTTTTAATGGCGTTTGCTTTCTTGCTTCAAACCTTTTTAACTGCTCGTCTTTAGAAATGGATAGCCAAAATTTTATAATGATTAACCCATCCTCGTACAACATGTGCTCAAAATCAGGTACTTGTGTCATAAATTCTTTATACTGTTTTTTTTTACAAAATCCCATCACCGGTTCTACTACCGCCCTATTGTACCAACTTCTATCAAAAAAAACGATTTCTCCTGGGTTGGGTAATTCTTTAATATAACGCTGAAAATACCATTGTCCTTTTTCAATATTTGTTGGCTTATTTAATGCTACTAATCTTGAAGATCTCGGATTTAAATGCTCCATAAATCGCCTTATATTACCGCCTTTTCCAGCAGCATCTCTGCCCTCGAAAATTACAGCTACTCTTTTGTTTTCTTTCGAAATCCATCTTTGTAGCTTTACCAATTCAATTTGTAAATCCCTAAGTTCATTTTCATAAACCAATGTTGGTTCAATTTTTTGAAAAAGTTTTTTTTTACTTTTTATTATGGAAATTAGTTCTTTTTTAGTCTTAATATTTTGAACTTCATCAAAAGAAAGTAGTTCGTTTTTACTCATATAAAAAATCAAATTTTAATCTAGCTTAAACTTACGAAAATTTGACGAATTTCACCTTAAAAAACATGATATTCGGTTACATACTCTATATTTGTTTATATGCGTATTCTATCTTTTCTATTTATTATATCAATATCGTTTTCTGGACGATCACAAACTAGTTTCTCCAAAGAGATTAGTTTACTTACTGACAATGACTTATACACTTCTACCTATAGAGATCGCTATTACACCAATGGTTTATTCGTAACTTTTAGATCCCTTGAAAAGATAAAAACAAAAAAAATAGCTAAAAAAATTCATTCCTTTCAAGTTGGGCATATGATGTTTACTCCAATAAAAGCAACTTTAACTTTTGCGAATACTCATGATAGACCTTTTGCAGGGTATTTTTATGGAGAATATGGGCAAAGTATCTTTTACAATTCACAAAATGTTTTAATGGTAAAATTGCAAATTGGCGTTATTGGACCTAGTGCTAAAGGCCAAGGACTTCAAAACTTTATGCATAAATTCTATAATTACCCAGAAGCAAAAGGATGGGAACATCAAATACAGAATGCTTTTGCATTAAACTTAAATACAACATATATTAAATATTTTAAGAATGCAACTAGCTCTCATTTTGCCATAAATAGCTATAATGAGCTAAAAGCGGGAACAATGTTTACGAGTATTTCTACAGGGTTATATTCTCGAATTGGGTTAAAAAAATTGCAGAATGCTTCAAATACTGTTGCGTTCAATTCTAACCTAAATAATAAAATTTTCCAAAGTTTTTCAGAATCTTTTATCTATATAAAACCAATGGTCAATTATGTTTTATATGATGCAACTTTACAAGGTAGTTTTCTAAACACCTCAAGTCCTGTAACTTTTGACGTTACACCTTTTAATTTCTCTCTTGAATTAGGCTATAAATATTATTATAGAAAGTTTTTATACGGGTATACTTTTCATTTCCATACTAAAAAACTAAAAAGCGTTAGAGCTTCAAAAAGCAACACTTACGGAGGCATTTATATTGGTTATTACTTTAATTAATTTTGAAAACAGGTATCTTTAAACCCTATTAAATACAATTTTTCTTGCGCTCTTGTAGCAGCAGTATATAACCAACGTAAATACTCTGTATTAACTCCTTCGGGCAAATATGGCTGTTCAATAAAAACCGTTTCCCATTGACCTCCCTGAGACTTATGACAGGTCATGGCATACGAAAATTTCACTTGTAAAGCATTAAAAAATTTATTATTTTTTATCGCTAACAACTGTTTGTATTTTGATTTCTCGTCTGCAAAATCCTCTTTTACAGCCTGGTATAATGTATTTGATTCTTCATAAGTTAAAGAAGGTGATTCGCTCGTTAATGTATCCAATAATAAAACAGTTTCGAAAGGTTTTTGATTAGGGTAATCGATCATACGAACTTCAACTTCTGCAAATCGGTATCCATATAATTCTTTAATTGAGTTAATTCTCATGATTTCACAAATATCACCATTGGCAATAAACCCTGCTTCAGACGAATCTTTCAGCCAAAAATAATTATTCTTGACAACCATTACATAATCACCAGTAGAAATCTCGTTTTCTTGACCTCTAACTTTTGTTCTTATTTGCTGATTGTATTGATTTGCTCTTTTATTAGATCGTACAATAAATGCCGTATCTTCTACACCATTATTATCATAAGCACTGGTGATCGCATCTTCGATATCATACCCATCTTCTAAACGAATAATGTCTGGGAAATTTAAATCGAATTGAAAATTGGTAGCATTATTTTCAATCAACATTCTTAGATGTGTTGCGTTGGCCAAAATTCCAGAATTTTCATGTTGACGCATTACTTCATCTAATTCAATCTCTGTTACATCTTTATGGTACTCTAACTCTAAAATTCTAGCTTCTAAAGCTGGGCTCACGTTTAATTTTATCGGTGGTAACTGCGCCGTATCACCAATAAAAATTATTTTACAATTTTTACCAGAATACACATAATTTATTAGATCATCTAATAAAGAACCGGTCTCAAATAATTTAGCATTGCTTGGTTTATCTGGAATCATAGATGCTTCATCAACAATAAAAATAGTATTTGTATGCTTATTTGGCTGCATTACAAAATCTACAGACCCATTTTGTTGTTTTTTAGGAAAATAAATTTTCTTGTGTATTGTTAAAGCTTGCCTTTTAGAATACCCAGAAATTACTTTGGCAGCCCTACCTGTTGGAGCTAGTAAAACAGCTTTCTGACCTGCCTTCCAAAGAGAATTTACGACCGTACTAATAGTGGTCGTTTTCCCAGTCCCTGCGTACCCTTTGAGTAAGAATAAGGCACGATTATTGTTATCAAATATAAACCCCGTTAACTTGTTTAACAACTCATGTTGTTTTCTAGTTGGCTCAAAAGGAAACTTTTGAAGAAGTTCTTTATAAAAATCTGTTGTTGTTTCTATCATAAAAAATCAAAAGTCAAAGATAAGAATTGATTTATGCTTAAAAATTTTTATGATTAAAAAAAAATTGTAGATTTGCGAATAATCATTTAAAAAACTATACTAATGTTAATTACTATTATTGCCGCTATTATCGTTACCGGTGTTTTTGCATTTTTAATTGTAAAATATTTACCTTTAAAATTCAGACCCATACTTTCTATACTATTATTAGTATTAGCAGTTCTTTTAACTTGGAAAATTTATGATGGTGTTATGAAACCTATTAACTTTCATAAAAATAAAAAAGCGGTTTACGAAAAAGTAATTAAACAGTTAAAAATGATTAGAGATGGACAAGTTGCTTATAAAGAAGTAACAGGTACCTATTCTAGTACAATTAGTGGATTGGTTCAATTTATCGACACTGCACAGTTAGCGTTAACGAATACGACTACTATTGTAGAGCAAGTAAACAAAGGAACTAAGTGGCAACCAATAATGGTTCCTGTAGAAAGAAGAGTTACAGATACCATTGGATACGAACCTGTATTGTCTAGATTTAAAAACAGAGATTACAAGAACATGGCAAGTGTTCCAGGCACAAATAAAGAATTTAATGTTCAATTAGGTACGGTAGAAAAGATCGCTGGTTTACAAGTAAATGTATTCTTTGCTAGTGTCGCTAAAATTGACATATTAGTTGGAATGGATGCTTCTTTGGTTAAACAAGAATTAGAAGCAAACACTACTGATGAAATAAAAGGAGAACTTGTTTCTGTTGGTTCTTTAAACGAAGTAACAACTGGTGGAAACTGGCCACCTTCTTATGACAAAAATGATCGTGCAAAAAAAGACGATAAATAATATTTTAAAAGATACTTATAGAAAAGCATTATCCATCCAATTTAGTTTGGGTGGATTTTCTTTTTGTATCTCTAATATAGAAACTAAAGAGGTACAACATTTTACTGGCTATACTTTTGATGTACATAGTATAGGCCCTGAGGCTTTACTTTCTGAAATAGAAAGTATTTATCACGAGAACGCACTCTTAAAACAAGAGTTTGAAAGTGTAACTATTATTCATCAAAACAATTTATACACCATAGTTCCAGCTCCATTATTTGACGAAAGCGAATTAAAAACCTATTTAGATTACAATATTAAAACGCTCACTAATGATTATGCTACCTTTGATAACTTGAATCAATTAGATATAAAAATTGTGTACATTCCTTATGTAAACATTAATAATTTTTTCTTTCAAAAATTCGGCGAATTTGAATACAAGCATCATACTACAGTCCTAATTGACAAATTGATTCTACATGCTAAAAACAATTCAGAAAAACAATTCTTTGTGCATGTTATCAATAACAACTTTGACATTGTAGTTATAGAAAACTCTAAATTATTATTCTATAATTCATTTTCTTTTAGCACTAAAGAAGATTTCGTTTATTACATCCTTTTTACGGCAGAACAACTACAATTAAACCCTGAAGAACTTTTGTTATTCTTTATTGGTGATATCGAAAAAGAATCTGAACTCTATCATATTACGTATCAATATATAAGAAATGTAGATTTTATTCAAATTGACAATTCCTTTTTTGATACTGAAAAAGACATCTCTAATCATACAAATTATATAACAACACCTTAAATGCGTATAATTTCTGGAAAACATAAAGGAAAAAGATTATCTGCTCCTAAAAACCTACCTGTTAGACCTACAACAGATATGGCCAAAGAATCTTTATTTAATATTTTAAATAACCACTACTATTTCGAAAACCTAGATGTTATTGATTTGTTTTCTGGAACAGGTAATATCAGTTTTGAATTTGCTTCACGTGGTTCTAAAAATATCTATAGCATAGACAAACACTTTGGATGTATTAAATACATTCGTGAAACAGCAAAAGAGCTAGATTTAGGCATTACAACTTACAAAAGCGATGTCTATCAGTTTTTAGAAAAAACACCTCTAAAAGGAGATGTTATCTTTGCAGACCCTCCTTATGATTTCGAAGAAGTGCAATTTTTAAAGATTGCAACTATTGTTTTTGAAAGAGAAATCCTAAATCAAGAAGGATTGCTTATTATTGAGCATTCTAAACATACAGATCTATCTTCTCATACAAACTACAGCTATTCAAAAAGATACGGAGGAAATGTTTTTAGCTTTTTTGAGTATACTTAATTGCAAAAGAAACCCAATATGAAACACATTAATTCTACAATTATCAGTAGTATTCTCTTCTTATTCTTGAATGTATTTTATACAAATGCACAACAAAAGGAGATTCCAAAAGAAACACGTTTAGCTTGGTTTAAAGATGCAAAACTAGGCATCTTTATACATTGGGGAATTTATGCTGTAAACGGAATTGATGAATCTTGGTCTTTTTACAACAATTACATTTCATATACAGATTATATGAAACAATTAAATGGGTTTACTGCTAAGAATTACAACCCTAATAAATGGGCCAAACTTATTAAAGAATCAGGTGCTAAATATACTATTATAACTACAAAACATCATGACGGTGTTGCGTTATGGGATTCTAAATTTGGAACTTTAAATACTGTTAAGAGGACGCCAGCAAAAAAAGATCTGATACAACCTTTTGTAAAAGCTGTAAGAAAACAACATTTAAAAGTAGGATTATATTATTCGCTATTAGATTGGTCATATCCTAACTACCCAAACTTCACAAGAACAAATAGCAGGTACAAAAAGGATAAAAAAAGATGGGCAGATTTCACAAAATACAACTTTGGCCAATTAAACGAATTGACGTCGTTTAATCCAGATTTATATTGGTTTGATGGAGATTGGGAACAGTCTGCTGAAAAATGGAAAGCCAAAGAAATCAGAACTCTTTTATTAGCAAAAACACCACACACAATTATCAATTCAAGACTACAAGGGTATGGCGATTATGCAACACCAGAACAAGGCATACCAATTACAAAGCCCACTAGTAAATTTTGGGAATTGTGCATGACAATAAATAACTCCTGGGGATATCAACCAAATGACAAGAACTACAAAACCGTAAATCAAATTATTAGAATTTTGGTTGACTGTATTAGTATGGGAGGCAACTTACTTTTAGATATTGCTCCCAAACCTGATGGAACAATCCCTGCTGAGCAAGTAACAGTTTTAAAAGGGCTGGGCAGATGGACAAAAAAACATAAAGAAGCAATTTATGGCACCAGATCTGGGATTCCCAAAGAACATTTTAACGGATATACTGCTTTATCAAAAGATAAAACAATTTTATATTTATACGTTGATAATAAACCTAATGGTCCCCTTATTATTAAAGGGCTAAAGAATAAAGTAAATAGAATTTGGGTTGTAGGTAACGGAACAAAATTAACTCATAAAGTTGTCGGAAAACAATACTGGAGCGCGGTACCTGGAATGTTATATATAGATGTTCCCGAGAAGGTTCAAGATAAAGATGTAACTGTTATTGCACTCTTATTAAAGGGGAAGGTTGACCTGTTTAGAGAAGAAGTAAAAGCAATAGAAAGCAATTAACTACAGCATTGAAAATAACCAACTCGCTAACAAGAAAGAGGCTATAAATACAATTCCCGCAATGATATAGATTTTTTTATTTTTCATCCTACAATAGTGAATTAATAATATTAATAATTGAAATCCCTTCTGCTTCTGCCTTATAGTTTTTTACAACTCTATGTGATAAAATTGGGATTGCTACCGCTTTAACATCTTCAATATCGGGTGAGAACTTACCTTTAATAGCGGCGCTTGCTTTGGCCGCTAATATTAGATTCTGAGAAGCTCTTGGCCCAGCACCCCAATCAACATAATTCGTAACCATATCTGAAACGTTTTTTCCGTTTGGCCTTGTTTTAGCAACTAAAGACACGGCATATTCCACAACATTATCAGCCACAGGAATTCTCCTAATTAGTTGTTGAATTTCAATAATTTCCTTTGATGAAAAAACAGGAAATACTTCTTGTATTATGTTTGAAGTAGTGTTTTTCACTACTTCAACTTCTTCTTCAAAAGATGGGTATTCTAAATTAATAGAGAACATAAAACGATCCAATTGAGCTTCTGGTAAAGGATATGTCCCTTCTTGTTCTATTGGGTTTTGTGTAGCGAGTACATAAAAAGGCAAATCTAATTTATAATGATGTCCAGCAACAGTTACAGATCGTTCTTGCATTGCTTCTAAGAGTGCTGCTTGTGTTTTTGGAGGTGTTCTATTAACTTCATCAGCTAAAATGATATTACTAAAAATGGGGCCTTTTATAAAGGTAAATTTCCTATTTTCATCTAATATTTCACTTCCTAAAATATCAGACGGCATTAAATCTGGAGTAAATTGTATCCGTTTAAAACCAAGACCTAAAGCCTCTGAAACTGTATGCACTAATAATGTTTTTGCTAAACCGGGAACGCCTATTAGTAATGAGTGTCCTCCACAATATATAGATAACAAAACATAATTAACAGCTTCTTTCTGCCCAACTATTACTTTAGATATTTCTTTCTTTAACAGCGTAGTTTTAGCTACTAAATGTTCAATCGCAGTTATATCAGACATTTATAATTAGTTTTCTTTTCTCCAGTTTTTCTCAAACTTACATTTGTACTTATCGTTAATTTTAATGTACGTATTTTTAATTTTTTCTTTAGACCATTTTGTAATGTTCTCTTCTTTTTTCTTTTGCAATGCCAACTTCTGCACTTTAACGTAATCGTTCACTAACTCTGCTTTATGTGTTAGCGTTCTATCTTTCATAAAGATGATTTTATACATCTTTTCTCCTTCTCTTGTTTCTTCATAAAAAGGTTCTGTAATTTCTCCTTTTTTAGTATTTATTACTCTAGCATAAAGAGTAGGGTCCATTCTTGTCAGATCAAAACGAGTTTCATTACTTAATGGATTAACCACTAAACCGTAATTATTTTTAGTGTCAGAATCTTCAGAGTATTTTTTAACAGCTTCTTCAAAAGAAATTTTATCAAAGAGAACATCTCTTCTAATGTCTGAAATTTTCTTTTTAGCTTCTTCTAATTTTGAACTTAAAATTTCTGGTTGCATTAAGATATGTGATACATCTCTAGATTTCCCTTTTACCGCGTTCAATAGAATAATATGATATCCGAAATCAGTTTCAAAAGGCTCCGAAACCTGTCCGACATCTAAAGAGAATGCAACTTCTTTAAACTTTTTAATAAATTGGGTTTCTTTAGAAATTGCTCCTAAATTCCCTCCATTTTGCGTAACTGTAGGGTCGTCAGAATTTAAGATTGCTTTCATTTTAAAACTAGCCCCTTCATCAATATCTTTTTTAATAGCTCCAAGTTTCTTTAATATTCTATCTTTTTCTTCTTTTGTAGGTTTCGCATACAAAACAATTTGAGCCATTACTATTTCTGCCTGAAACTCTGGTAACTGATCTGTGTTTTTTAAACTATTAAAGTAAATTCGTACTTCTTCTGGTGTAATATCAATTCCTTCATTAATTTTTTGTTGCTCTTTTCTTACTAAAATTGTTTCTTTTTCAACGGAAAACAGTTCTTTTCTCAAATCATCTTCATCATTAAATCCATAAGTTTCAACCACTTTCTCAATGCTTCCAAATTGTTGCGTAAAATATGCTATATTTCTATCTACATTAGTAGTCACTTCTAATTCAGTCACCAAAACACTATCAATTACTGCATGATGTGACAATAATTTCTGTAACATTAATTGTTCTAACATTTCGCAATCAGAAATTTTAATTTTCCCTTCGCTGCGCTGCTCTATATCCAATTTAAATTTTGCGATATCTGAACTTAAAACAACATTTTTCCCAACAACTACATCTACGCCATCAATCTTATTCAATTGAGCATTCATTGTTAATGAAAACAACGTTACCATGATAATTAATACTGAGGTATTTTTAATATTCTTTAAAGTTTTTATTCTGTATTGCATCGTTAATTAACGTTTTTTCTATATCTCTAATTAATTCTAGTTTTCTTTTATGTAAAATCATCTGTTTTATAGTAGGAGTGATATAGTTTAACGGTGCTATATCGTTCCTTATTAAAACATTTTTTACAGCCACCAAATATAGCCCTAAAGAATCTTCTTTTTGTATGAATTTTGTTTTTTTTAACAATATTTCTTTAGGATTCTCCCTAAATTTTGGAATTTTTAACAAAACGTCTTCTACTTTAATCCAAGTTGAATCATTTAAGTTAATCGCTTTGAAGTTTAACTCTTGATTCTCTAATGAAATTAAATCTTCATATTTGTTTGATTTAAACTGTTTTATTATTTTTTCATGATCTAAAACATCTTTTCCGAAATGCAAATATTTAATCTTAATCAGCTCTTCATTTAATCTAAAATTCTTCCTATTTAAACTATAATAGCTAGCAATTTCATCAGCAGTTATAGCCGTGTCTAATTGCTGTTTTATAAGCCGTTCTTTATACCCATTAACCAACAAGCTACTCTTATAATCTTGGACTAATTGAGTATACCTATCGTTTTCTTCCCGTGAGAGATTTTCTTCTGCTCTTTTTCTTAATATTTCTTGAGTAGCCCAATTATTTATGATACTTTTTACAATTAGCAAACTATCTTTACCAGATATATTTATAGGGATGAGCTTTACAATATCTTTCTTATACAAAAACAAATTATAAACTTTAGCGATTGGCTTCTCCATTTTAGTACTCTTCTTTTCCAAATCAAAAAATTGACAGGAAACAAAAGTTAAAATCAAACCTATGTACAAACCTCTTTTAATCATGCTCCTTGTAAGATCTTACTATTTTTTTTAGGACTCTCCTTCTTACCTTTACTTTATATTTTTCTTTTAGTTCTTTCAATAAGTATTCTTCTAAATAGTTTTGATAATCACTCATAACCAACCCTTTATTTCTAGACAACTCCTTAAAGGTATACTTTGTTTTATGAAAATCAAAATAAGATTGTAATCCCTCTTTATCATTTGCTGCTTTGTCCCAAACTTTATGTTGCATTAAATCAAACACAACTAGACCTTCTTTATATTCTTGCAATATTCTTGCAAATTCCGGTTCAGTATGTTTTAGATTCTCTTTAAAATAATTTAACACCTCTTGATCTATAAAGCCCTCAAACAGCACATTAATTGGCAGATGCCTTCTGTTTCGAATATAGTCGTAAAAAACATTTTGTTTGATCTTTTTCTTATTGATTGAAAGTAACGTTTCACCAAATGAATCTCTCCTTTTTGCTCTTATATTTTTATTCTCAAAAACTTTTTTAGAACTGTTGTTAATTATTATTTTGTATTTCTTTTTCAATTTCTTCAACACGACTAAATCAGACATTCTTGCACCGCCACTTGCTCTTACCTTCTTGGTAAGCTCAACGTTCATTTCTTCAAAAGATTTCACGGAATCCTTTTTAAGAAGTTTTACGATATGCCAACCAAAATTCGTTAAAAATGGTGTTGTTAATTCATTTTCATTTTTAAGTTCAAACGATTTATCTTCAAATATTTTCAACATTCTTCCAATTCCAAATTTCGGCAATCTCCCCCCATTAGAAACGGTACTTTTATCATTCGAATACTTTAAAACTAACGTGTTAAAATCGGCACCTTTTAACAAATCTGAATAAATACTATCAATTTTTTGCTTTCCATTTTTCGATTTATCTGTAATTAAAATGTGTGCTACTTCAACCTCTCCATCTGACAATTGCAAATCATTTACCTTGACAAAATGATACCCAAATCGAGTTCTAAATGGTTTAGAAACCTCACCTACCTTAGTATTATAAACAGCATTTTCAAATGTGTAGACCATCTTAAACGCAGTAAAGTATCCGAGATTTCCGAAATTACTTTTTACAGATTGATCATCTGAATATTTAAGTGCAATTTTAGAAAATGCTTTCCCTGCCAAAACCTCTTCTCTCGCTTTTGTAATTTTATTGTAAAATTGTAAGGTATCCTTGGGTAAGATCCCTTTTGGCAACTTGACCAGAATATGGCTTGCATTTACTTTGTATTTTGTTCTATAATAGGCATCTTTTATAAGCTTCTCTAAAAATGAACTATCTTGTAAATAAGGTGCAATTAATTGATTTCTATAGGTTTCTATTTCTCTTTTATAAGCTCTTGTCGTATCAAGCTTTAACAACCGTGCCTCTGCTAGCTTTAACTTAAACTTTATATATAAATCTAAATAGTTTTCAACATCCTTCTGTTTATCATCCACTAACAATGCTAAATTTTTCTCATAAACATTTTTAAATTCTAATACGGATACTGGTGTGTTTTCTATTTCAAATAAAATATCAGAATCCTTTTGTGAATACGCAAATGAAGAAAAAACGATGAATACAACTAAAATCTTACCTTTCATATATTAAATTATGTGAAGTTTATAAAGAAATGATACCTTCTATACCACCTGCCCGCTTATAATAAGAGATCACTTCATCAGAAGATGCAAGTTTCACTTTTATTGAAACACTAATGTATTTACCTGTTTTAGACGCTTTGGTGGTAATTCTAGCCACTGTATCTTTAAATATGGATTCTATTTCTTCAACCTTTTTACCTTCAGCAGGAACGATGAATTTATATAAATATTCTGTTGGAAACTTAGTTGTATTATCTAAACGACCTTTCAGCTTTACGTAAAAATCTTCTTTATCACTCATTCTAAATTATTTTACTTTTATAATTACCACAAAATTACACTATATTATTATTTTTATTATCAGAATCCATTATTTTTGCCAGATGCAACAAAAAATAGTTATCATTGGAGGGCCAGGAACAGGGAAATCTACTGTTTTAAATGAATTAATCTCTAGAGGCTTTCATTGTAAGCCAGAAATATCTAGAGAAGTTACTATCATGGCTCAAAAAAAAGGAATAGATCAGTTATTTTTAACCGATCCATTATTGTTTAGCAAGCTATTGCTAGAAGGGAGAGAACAACAATATTTGGAAGCAGATAATAGCAATGATAAAATTGTTTTTTTTGACAGAGGAATCCCTGATGCACATGCATATATGAATTATTCCAATACAGAATACCCATCATATTTCATAGAAAAAAGCACAACCTATAAATATCAAAAAGTTTTTATGTTGCCTCCTTGGAAAGAAATTTTTGTATCTGACAATGAGCGCTATGAAAGTTTTGAAATCGCCGTAGAAATTAACCATCACTTAAAAAAAACATATCAAGAAATTGGATATGATATCATAACTGTTCCATTTGGTACCGTTAAAGAAAGAACAGATTTTATTTTAGATTCGCTTTTGTGTGATATATGACAAACACATTACAAATATTAAAAACATATTGGAATCATGCTTCTTTTAGAGCTCCACAAGAAAAAATAATTGAGGCGGTTTTAAATAAAGAAAATGTGATTGCTCTTTTACCAACTGGTGGAGGGAAATCTGTTTGTTTTCAAATTCCTGCTTTGATAAATGAAGGCGTTTGTATTGTAGTTTCTCCACTAATTGCCTTAATGCAAGATCAAGTAGATTCTTTAAACGAAAAAGGGATTAAGGCTTTAGCGCTCGTTTCTGGAACCAATCAAGATGACTTAATCGCACAGTTTGATAACATTAGGTTTGGCAACTATAAGTTCTTGTATCTGTCACCTGAAAGGTTACAATCAATATTTATCCAAGAAAAGATTAAACAACTCACTGTAAATTTAATTGCAATTGATGAAGCGCATTGTATTTCTGAATGGGGTCATGATTTTAGACCTTCATATAGAAACATTACTGTATTAAAGTCTATAAAACCAAATGCGCCAATTATTGCTTTAACTGCTACTGCTACTAAAAAGGTAATCGAAGATATTTCTATTAGTTTAGAACTTAAAGAGGTTTCTGTATTTAAAAAATCTTTTTATAGAGAAAACTTAGCATATCAGTTTTTTAATACCGAGGATAAATTACAACGATTAATTCAGATTTGCACAAAAACAAGAGCACCTATTATTATTTATGCGAATAGCAGAAATAGAACAAAAGAAATTGCAACCTTTCTAAATGCAAATAACTTTAAAGCAAGTTTCTATCATGGTGGGTTAACACCCAATCAAAAACAAACATCTTTTGACAACTGGATTTCTGAAAAAACGCCAGTTATAGTTGCTACAAATGCTTTTGGAATGGGGATTGACAAAAGCAACGTTAAAGTTGTTGTACATATCGACCTTCCTAATAGCATCGAAAACTACATTCAAGAGGCAGGAAGAGCAGGAAGAGATGGTAAAAAAGCTTTTTCAACAGTTTTATACAATAAAAATGATATTAGAATCTCTTTAGAGAAAATCAAAAATACTTTTCCTTCTATTCAAGAAATAAAACGCATTTACACATCTCTTTTTCAAAAGTATCAAATTGCAAAGGGAGAACTTTTAGAGGACAGCTTTGAATTTAACTTACTCGAATTTTGCAATACCTACACATACAATTCTGTAAAAGTAGATACCACCTTAAAGTTATTACATAATAATGGAGTTGTCGACATTTCTAATAATTACAATAAAAAATCTACACTTCAATTTCTCGCTACTAGTAATCAGGTACTCAATTATACGAAGGCTAACAATATTTCTAGTAGATTAATAAAACTCTTATTACGCAGTTATGGAGGCATCTTTGAACAAGAAACAAAAATAAACGAATTTTGGTTGTCTAAGAATGTTGGTATTCTCTCATTTAAAGTGGTGGAAATTTTAGAAAAATTGCATTCAGAAGAAATTATTGAATACAAAAAAGCCACTAAAAATGCTGACTTATACTTCTTAGTTCCTAGAGAGGATGACAAGACAATCAATAGTATTTCTAAAAATATCACAACGTATGTTCAACAAAAAATAAAAAAATCTGAAGACTTACTGCAACTTGTAAATAATGATGTGATTTGTAGAAGTGTGCAAATCTTAACCTATTTTAATGAAGCACCTATTTCTGGATGCGGGATGTGTGATGTGTGTTTAAACAAAAAAAAAGCATACCGTAATATTTCAACAGACATTATTGCGTATTTAAAGAATCAAAAACACGCTAGCTCACATCAAATCTGTAATCAAATTTCTTCTACTGAAGCAAACGTTTTAGTAAATTTGCAGCAATTATTATCAGAAGAGATAATCGCTATCAATAACTACAATCAATATTATATTAAATAAATGAGAGATTTACGTATTGTATTTATGGGAACACCAGATTTTGCTGTTACCATTTTAAAACATTTAGTAGAAAATAAATGTACTATTGTTGGTGTAATTACGGCTCCAGATAAACCTGCAGGTCGTGGCAGAAAACTAAATCAATCTGCTGTAAAAAAATACGCAGGTACTCAAAACCTAAATATCCTACAACCAACCAATCTTAAGAATCAAGATTTTATTGATGACCTTGCCTCTTTAAATGCCAATTTACAGATTGTTGTTGCTTTTAGAATGTTGCCTAAGGTTGTTTGGAATATGCCAGAATTTGGCACATTTAATTTGCACGCATCATTATTACCAGCATATCGTGGAGCAGCACCAATAAATTGGGCTATTATTAATGGTGAACCAAAAACGGGTGTTACCTCCTTCTTTATTGATGATAAAATTGATACTGGAGAAATCATCTTACAGCGTTCAATCGACATTAAAGATGATGAAACTGTTGGTGAACTTCATGATACACTAATGTATTTAGGAGCTGAATTGGTCTTAGAAACCGTTGAGCTTATAAAAAATGACAAAGTTACAACCTACAAACAACCAGCGTTAGAAGAGAAAACAGCCTACAAACTATTTCCTGATACTTGTAAAATTAATTGGGATGACACCTTAGATAACATCTATAATAAAGTTAGAGGGTTAAATCCCTATCCAGCAGCTTGGTCAACCGTATATACGAATGAGGAAGAGATTACAACCAAATTGTATCGCGTAGAAAAAGAAATGGTACATCATTCTGATGAGGTTGGTAAAATAATTACTACAAAAAAAACACTGAAAGTTGCTGCTAAAAATGGGTATCTAATTATTCATGAAATGAAGTTATCGGGTAAAAAGAAAATGGATATTCAAAGTTTACTAAATGGATTTAAATTTTCCACTGACGCAAAAATGGCTTAAACGCCTTTATTGATACGGTTTTTATGATTTTTGGTCTTTTTTTTCTTTGGTTATTAACAATTTCATATCATTTATTAACAAAAACACATTTTTCTGGGGTCATTTCTTGCACGAACCCTTATTCCTGCTATATTTGTTAAGCTTAGTTAAGCGAAATATTAGATCAATTAATTTTTAAAATTTACAAATCATGAACAAATCAGATTTAATCGATGCAATGG
>Ga0209292_1001115_pt1 | contig 33350 bp, 26 predicted proteins | sample GOMGulsemesocosm_2_FD_184634 | JGI IMG/M metagenome (GOLD analysis project Ga0209292, IMG submission 184634) | Methane-oxidizing microbial communities from mesocosms in the Gulf of Mexico - GOM9C Gulf of Mexico (SPAdes) (version 2) | ecosystem: Environmental > Aquatic > Marine > Cold seeps... | reverse complement strand
TTTTACCATGATGATAGTCTAACAAACGTCCATTGGTATCTATGCTTGCTTCAAGACCAAAGGGTAAAGTGAAATGGCCGACACGAATATTCGGAAGCCAATTAGGACTCGCGGTATAATTTAAATGCGCTTCACGGATAATAAATTGCTTATCATCAGGGGAGTTAAATAAGAAAGAAAAAGGAGTTTGGTTTGATAGCTTAGTCAAATATAACTGACCAACCGCATAACCGATATCGCCATTGTCTGAGCTAAATACCTTATGAGTATCCAACCCTAAGGCATAAATGCGACTGGTGTTATTAGATGCGTTATTTACATTTAGACGAGCACTGCCATCCAAACTAACCCTTAGATTATCGGTGAAATCTCCATAGCTAGGTACTGAAAAAAGTATAATTATAGTAGCAATTAAACGCATTAATCTTCTCCTAAATACCCTGAACTTTTCCATTAATGGATAGCCTTTCTGTTTAAGGTGATGACTCCGGTACGCACTGATTCTTTTAAAGACGACTCTGCATTAATCACTAAGTTGTCAGTTAAGGTATCTTCTAAATTAGCAATGCCCACACAAGTAGGCAAAAAATCTGGACTATTATCTATGCGCGAAACTATGTGCTTTGCAACTAAAGCAGCATCATCTGCCGTCGTTTCTGTTAGTAAAATGGCAAAGGTGTTTTCTCCCCAATTTATCACTTTATCTGAAATTCGACGTTTCAATAATGTTAAAATAAATTCATGACTTTTTTTACTTTCTTCACCTATATCTTTAGGTGAAACTTTTAATAACAACAAGCTTAATGGCCGCTGAAAACGTTTTGCTCTGGCAACTTCAAAATTTAAGCAAATATCAAAAAAGCACTCTTTTGATAATAGACCATTTAAATATGCAGGAGTGATTTTATTTATAATGTTCGACTGAAATAAGCCGCGTTCAATGCGAATGAGTAGAGTTTTTATATCGAAAGGTTTTATCACATAGTCGTCTGCTCCGGATAATAAACCCTCGCTTTCTTCAGTTATTTCACAGGTAAGGATAATAATTTTTGTTGCTGCAAACTTTGTGTCATTCCTCAATAGTCTACAAGCCTTTAGGCCATTCATAATAGGCATGCGTACATCCATCAATATTAAATCAGGTGGAGTAAGGTTTGCCAGTTCTATTGCTTCTTGACCATTATTTGCTTCAGCGATAGAGACAAGCTGATTTGTTTTATTAAATTTTCGCTGTATTCCTCTAATAAGAGTATTTCTAACACCAACTTCATCGTCTACTATAAGTACTTTTTTTTCTGTGCTCATGATATAGCCTCTAGCTGAGTATTGATTGCGATTTCTATTGAACTGCAATAGACATACCACACAGGCAATAAATCAAACTATAAGCGTCAGAGCTGGCTATAAAGCAATGTACACTTTAATTTGCTCATTCTCAGGAAGTGCTATAGGGTCAAATTTAAAGTTAAAATTGCAAAATGCAACGCAGTGCTTGAGTTACTGCGAATGCATAAAAACATCAAGCAATGCTGGCTTATTGAAGTGAATAAATAATAGCTAATAAAGTAATCTATAGTTTATTAGATGCCACTTCTGATAAGCACCTTACTAACTCTTCAATATTAATAGGTTTAGATAAATGTTTATTAAAACCTACTCGAAAGGCTTTTTCTTTACTTCTGGTATCAACATCGGCAGTTAATGCAAAAATGGGCAAATCTTTGAATTTAGGTATCGCATGAATTTGTTGAGTTGCTTCATAACCGTCTAATACTGGCATTTGACAATCCATTAGAATGACATCAAATTTTTCTTGTTGTACACGCTTAATTGCCAATAAGCCATTTTCTACAACAACAGCGTTAATGCCTAACTTATTTAAAATAATACGGATCAGTTTTTGATTTACCCGATTATCTTCAGCAACCAGTACTTTTAGCGTCGAAATACTATTTTCATCGCTCGTTGTTTTATTCAGAATGTTGGCAACATCGGTTGTTGCTTTAGGTTTTTGTAAAGAGGTTTGTAATTTACAAATAAAAGTAAAGGTAGAGCCTTCACCTTCAATACTTTGAATGGTGATGTCCCCTTTCATCAAATTACTTAGCTCTTTTGAAATCGTTAACCCTAAACCTGTACCGCCAAAGTATCTGGATGTAGAGTCATCCGCTTGCATGAAAGGTTGGAATAATTTACTGATGTTTTTTTCTGAAATACCAATACCAGAATCTTTAACTTGTATCTGTATATGTGCATTGCCATTATTGTTTTCAATAATGTTAGCGGTTAATGATACTCCACCATCTTGAGTGAATTTCATTGAGTTTCCGCATAGGTTCATTAGTACTTGTTCTATGCGTGTTTGATCACCCTTAAAAAATAACGACTCTGGAATATTGTCTTGTAACTGCCAAGCTAAGTTTTTGTTATTAGCATCGACTTCAAATAAGTTATGTATTCGCTTCAAGACGGTATGTAAATCAAAAACCTCACTGGTTAGATATAGCTTTTTAGATTCAATTTTAGATAAATCAAGAATGTTGTTTATGATATGCAATAGCAAATCTGAAGAGACATTGACACTATTCAAATAGGATTTAATTTCATCGATATTATTTGATGCTCTAGCAAGTTGAGAAAAGCCAATCACCGAATTCATGGGGGTTCTTATCTCGTGGCTCATATTCGCTAAAAATTGACTTTTAGCCTGATTGGCATAGTTTGCTTCTTGCATGGCTAATTTTAATAATTTAGTTCGTTTATTTACCAACCCTTCTAGCGCAAGTTGATGGCTATTCATCAATAAAAATGAAGTTATTATGCTGGTAACTATTACCACAAGTAAAAGGTATAAGGAGATGAATGCCTCGGTTTGCTCATTCAGTACAAATTCTTTGTTAATAAAAAGTTTAATTTTCCAGGGTTGTCCAGCTACATCGACAACTGTGTTGAAATCTTCTTTTTTATTGATAAATGCGCCTGATAACTCATTGAGGTTAGAAGTAAAAAATGTCGCTTTATCTTGCTCAAAAATTTGGTAGTAAAATAAATTATTGAGTCGCTCACTCATCGCGTCATTTATTAACTTATCGACTAAGACTATTGCTGTTGTAAAGCCCTTTAAGCGTTTAATTGACTCATTTTCTTTAACCAAAAAATTTTCAAAAACTGGAAAAAACATTAAAAATGCCGGTTCTTTAACCTTTGATTGAACCAACTGAATAATTGGAGTCGCCTTCGGTTGGTAGTTAACCATAGTGGAAGTAAGCGTTTGCTTACGTGAACTATTGGAATATACATTAAATCCTAATGCTTTCTCATTAATTTTCTCAGGACTAATATATTTAACATAAATAATAGGGTCTTCTTTTAATAGTGGCTTTCCGCGTATCAGTACTGACTTTTGATATATGTCAGCGAACTCATTTTGGTACTTGGCTTTATCGGATTGATTAATTAAAGGGTTCCACGACATTGCGGTAACGGCAGATGATTCTTTGTTGATGTCATCAACGTATTGGTGAAATTTTGCTCTGTTTAGATTTGGAGTATTCTGAATTTTTATTGCGAGTTTTTTTAATTGATTAATATTACTACTTATTTGGCGATAAATTCCGTTTTCCATTTCATTAACTTCTTGCTTAATCAGAAGTTTAGAACTCTCATTTGCATTAATAACAAAAAACTTTGTTATTAACAAAATGATCAAAAATAGCACGCAAACGGCCCAAATAATTATTGTTCGCACCTTACGTTGGTGTATATCACAGCGACGATAATTAAATAAACTCAGCAGTAGGGGAGTTGCCAATAATACGCCTAAAGAATCGCCTAACCACCAATAAGTAACATTAAGTATGTAGTTTTCAATATTATATAAAGGGTTGAATAAGCTTAAAGCATATACACCTATATTTGATGAAATGAGATTTATTGCTAAACCGACTACAAAGATAAAATAAAGACTATTACGATCCGTTTTAGGCATTAACGGATGACCTAACCAGTATCGTAAAAGACTCGCACCAATAGCGGCTTGTAACATAGCGCCTGTGGCAATGATGATATTTTGTAATCCAACAGAAGAGAAAATTTGAATGAATTCAAATTGGGGCGTAGCAGAGCAATTAAAAATAAATGAAGCAAGCAATACTGCAGGGAAAAATCGCCACCACCACAAATAACACCCAACCAGCGCAATACCTGCTGGTAACCAAATGGGCACCACTTGACTCTGAAATGAAATAAAAGACAGCAGGTGACCGACTAAAAAGTAACTTAGAAACAAAGCTAAATATAAAGGCCAAGTTTCTTTGAATTTTAATACTTGCTTCACCGGCTACCTTGATTACTTGAAATATAGTGCATTAATTATAGTGTAAGACATTGAGTTATCAACATAAATAAGCATTAATATCATCAAAGTTTACCAGAAAAAGTCGATGTTTTACTTGTAATGTAAGGGATTGAATTTATTGTGTTTATTTTATTGATAGATTACTAACTTTTACAAAATGATAAATTTTTAATTAAGTTGAATCCAAATGAACTTGAAGTGCGTTCTTTAATATAGCAATTGCAAAATAATAACTCGATGAAGAGAATTTTCATCGACTGACACCACAACTTTGTATTAATTAAGGAAAGAAAATGACCGAAATAGCTTATTATGAATTTATTATGCAGCTTACTGCAGGTATATGCGTAACACTTATTATTATTTCTGTACTGTTTTTTATTAATCGCACAAAAATTGCGAAACAAAGAACCATTCAGTCACTCGTTGAAACAGGTAAAGATATTACGCCGGAATTACTTGAATCATTAGGTTTAAAAGTGAAAAAACTACCACAAAATGATTTTAGAAAAGGGGTTTTACTCTTTATTACCGGAGTGGTTTTGACATTGATTTTTAAAATGATGGGTGGCTCGGCTTGGATATTTGGTATGTTACCTATCATTATCGGTATTGTTTATATTGTATTTTCTAGACTTAATTCAGCAAAAATATAACTGATGGAATTGAAACTTGTTGAACGTGTTCAGCGAGAAAATGATCATCATGCTTTTGAACAACTTATGCGACAAAATCAATCGCCTATCCGGCAATTTTTAAGGCGATTGACACTGCAAAATCAAGCCATTGCTGATGAGTTGGCACAAGAAACCTTTTTAAAAGCGTTTGTGCATATAAAGAGCTATCGCGGAGAAGCTAAGTTTTTATCTTGGTTGTTCAAAATTGCTTATCAGCAGTTCGTCAGTAGCACTCGAAAAAAAACTGAACTGACAAATGCCGTAGTTGAAGAGAAAGCCGACGATGGTCAATTCGAACAACGACTTGTTGCAGAAAGAACGGTAAAAGATTTATTAAAGTATCTGAAACCCGACGAACGAGCAATTTTGTTGTTACACTTTAGTCATGATTTGACTCATCAAGAAATAGCGATTGTGATGCAAATTCCACTAGGAACTGTAAAAACACAAATTAGGCGTAGCCGCCTGAAATTAAAATCTTTTGCTGAAGTAAGTAATAGTGAGGAAACCGATGAAAAATGACTTTCTTGACGACGACTGGCTTAAAGATGAGTTGTTAGATGAATATATTAATGATGATGACTTTTCTTTTTCAGTTGTTAAAAAAATAGAGTTGCATGAAACCAAGAGTAAAGTAGCTTTTTACGCAGCATTATTTTTGGCTATTACCTTATTTGGCTTTTTATTTCTTGCTGATTTAATGATGATGTTTTCCGGAAATTCGGCAGAAACTTTAGCTAATGCCCAGAAAATATTACCTTTTATGCAAATGGAATATGTAGGTATATTTGTTATTTTACTGAGTTTTGTTTTGATTTGGTCATTTGAAGATTTTGACTTGATTTAATGATGAAAGAGGGAAGTACAATCATTATACTTCCCTTATCTATGTTAATTAATTACCAGTGGGTTTATTGGATTATCCGTTGCTTTATATAAATTAAACCACCTATAGAAATTATCTCCTAGTTTAAAAGCTTAAATTCAACTGGCTTTACGATAATCGTTTGGTGGCTTGCCATATTTAGCTTTGAAACAACGAACAAAATAACTGCTAGAAGTAAAACCGACTTGATCAGCAATTACCGCAATTTGTTCGCCATTATTAAGTAATAATCGACCTTGCGTTAAACGATACTCTCGTAACATTTCATTGAAGCTAACGCCTGATATAGCTTTTAACTTACGTTGTAGCTGTCTATCACTCATGGCAAGCTGACTTGATATCATAGGAAGACTTAATTCAGAGTTTGAATATCCCTGTTCAATAAGCTCTTTAAAACGCATTAGAAACTTTTGATCTATTAAGGATAAGTTTTCAGTTTCATTCGCTGTTTCAATATTTTCAGAGTTACCGTTGGAAATGGTTTTATTTACATCTGTGATTTCTATTTGGTTAAACCGTTTTTGTAAAATGCCTCTAATGCCTAACAATCTCCGTACTCGAATTAAAAGCTCACTACTATCAAAGGGTTTGGTTATATAGTCATCAGCTAAACCAGACAGTCCCTTTAATTTACTTTGTTGATCACATTTAGCTGTTAATAAAATAACCGGAATGTGGCTCACTGCTATTTCATTGCGTATTGATGTGAGTAATTCAAAGCCATCCATTTTCGGCATCATCACATCAGAAATAATAATGTCAGGGCTATGAGCTAAGGCTTGAGTTAAAGCCTGTTGACCATTTTCAGCTTCTATTATCAAGTAAGTATCAGCCAAACCGGTTTTGATAAATTCGCGCATTTCTTGGTTATCATCCACAATTAATACGCTCGGCTTTGAAAGATGATTGTTATCAGTATCAGTACCTGTTTCTGCATCGCTGACCGTGATACTTACAGAAGATCTGTCATGCCCGTTGGCGCTTTCTTTAACAAGATAAGTTGAGCCTAATTGATCTTGTGTAAGTTGTTGATTTTGCGGCAGACTTTGAGTGGGTTGATGCTCGATAGTCGTTTTTGAAAAACTCGCATTAGCCTTTGGTAAAGTGAAACTAAAACGAGCGCCTTGATTTAGTTGACTCTCAACGCTGATTTTACCACCAAAAGTTTCTATTAACTCTTTGACTAAAGCTAGGCCTATTCCCGCGCCTGGTACATAACTTTCATTTTTAAGGCGAGTAAAGCGCTCAAATATTTTTTCCTGATCCTGCTCGGCAATACCATAACCACTATCAGTGACTGCAAATTCGAACCATTGCCCTTGTGCGCTAATTTTAAGTGATATACGGCCGCCTGCAGGGGTAAATTTGATCGCATTACTTAATAAGTTATATAGAATTGTTTCTATGGTGTTTTGTTCTGCGGCTACCCACCAAGCATCATCAATTGCCCCTTCTAATTTCAAGTCGATTTGCTTTTCTATGGCGATTACATTAAAGGATTGCAGTGTAAATTGGCAAACCTTGGCAACGTTCTGGCTGGAAGTCGTATTTATCTCAGTATTTTTCAATTGAGCTAGCTGTAATAATTGGTCAACCATAGCCAACAAACGCAGGGCATTTCGTTCAATCAAGCTTGCATTATTTTGAGTGTTTTTATCATTACTACTGTTATGTATTACTTTGGCTGGACCCAAAATAAGCGTTAAGGGGGTTCTAAATTCATGGGAAATATTAGCAAAAAGGTTTTCTTTACTTTTAGATAACTGCAAAGCATTGTTCTTTGCATTTTCGGCTATTTTCTTTCTTGAATATAACCAAAAAACACTAAAAATAATCCCTATAATAAATAGCAAATAAAGGCTGTATGCCCACCAAGTTTGCCACCAATGCGGGAGTACGGTGATATTAAGTGATATAGCACCTTGGTCTTTATAATCATCGCCACGTGGTTTGCTGGTCATTGCTTTGAATATATAATCCCCAGGAGAAAGTAGTGAATAAACGGCTTCAGCAACTTCTGAGTCGGTTTCTAACCAATGTTCATTAAGACCTTCTAATTTATAGTGATAATTTGTTTGCTGATTGTTGAGGTAATCAATCTGAGCAAAATTAAATGAAAATAAATTAACGCCAGGTGGAATTGTTAATTGCTGGGTATATTCAATAGATTTTTTTAACAGCGCAGTATTATTAGCTTTGTCTGGAAAAACTTGCTTATTGAGTACTTTAAAACCGGTTAATTGTAAGCGTTTAGTTTTATCTTCAGACTTTTTATCCGGTAGTTTGACAGCTAACAATTTGTTTTTAGCGCTAATAAAAAACCTTCTGCCATCTAATACCGTGCTATTGCTGGAAACAAATTGTCCGGCACCTAGCAGATTGATTCCTTGATAATCGATATTTAAAGTACAAGTTATACAAAGCGTATCGATATTCGAGGCTGAGATATGGTCGACTCGGAAAAGTTGCTTTGCAGTCGATAGGTATAGCTCTTGATTCGCATTATCTAGATAGAAACCATTGATGGTTTTTAGTATTCGTGTCTCAAGTTGCTGAATTTTATTCGTACTTGGATCTAAAGTTATTAAACCGAGCTTTTGGCTACTGAGCCATATTGTGTCGTGCCATTTCAATGCAGCAAATATTTCGCCGGTTACTAACGGCAATTTCTCGACTTGTTGAGTCTTTTTATCAAACAAATATAGTGCTTTCTCATAGTGGTTATATGAAGTGATCAATAACATTTTTTTGCTATCAATATCGATAAAATCGATTAATTCTAGGCCGACAGAAAATTGCTCGAAACTATCAGATGAAGCATCGTATCGTATTATACCAGATCCTTTTTCTTCGGGGTGATCATTGGTAATGCCATACAAAACATTGTTTACATCAGGTCGTAACTGTTTAACACTATTCACATAGGTGGCATCAGCACTGCCAAGGAGGTATTGCTTCGTTTCATTTGTTTGTAAGTTATGCCGGTAGACCCCGCCGCCCATCGTTCCTAACCAAACTAAGTTGTCGTTAGTACGGGTGCTGCTACGTATTTTATCTTTTATTTTTAGTACTTTAGTAACCTGTTCACCATTAATTTTATTTAGTGTATTAAAGCAGTCAAAATAGAGATTGTTATTGGCTTCATGAACATTAAAAGGCGTGCAGTCATTGTTACTATCGGGATCAATATTCACCCATTGGCTAAACGTTCGGTTGTTTTGATCTAACTGACTAATACCTTTTCGATTGAGCACCCATAAGGTTTCTTGATTATCAAAAAAGAGTCCACCGTCTATAGAGTTATCCAATACCGTTGAATTAACACCTTGTCTTCGAGGAAAATGTTTAAATACTTGGGTTTCAGGATCAAAGTTAAATAAACCACTGTGGAATAGCCCTAACCATAATATGCCTTGGGGATCTTCAACTATACTTGTCAGAACATTAGCATAAGCGCCTTGATCTTTATTCTTCTCTAACGACATATCAATAGGTTGTAAATTCACAAAAGATTCACTTTCAGGAATATATAAAGCCAACCCTTTTATTGTGCCAAACCACATCCTAGCTTTACTGTCTTCAAAAATCGTCGGAATAAACTTGCTGGCTATCGTTGTTACATCTCCAGCAATATGTTGATAGTGATGTACTTTATCATCCGCTAAAAGAAAAACGCCATTAGTATCTAGGCTAGAAAACCAAAGGTCACCGATAGAGTTAACCATTATGCTAACCACAAAGTCACTTTCTGTTATCGGCAATAATGTGCGTTTTTTTACGGTTAAGCTTGCTTCATCAATAAGCAGTAGCTGATTTTTAATCGTCAAATATAAAGTTTTATCTTTGTATGTTAATAGATCAACTTCATTCGTGGGCGCTATAACATTAAAAGCTTTTTCTAGATTATGGAAAGTTAATTCGGCGGTAAAGGTATTAAAATGAACAAGGCCACTGGTTCTGGTCGCGATCCAGATATGGCCTGGTCGACCTTCAACCATGGCTGTAACTTTATCCATAGAAAATTGTTCATGACCGGGAAATTGCTTCAATTCTTTACTGTCATATCGAAAGAGACCATCCTTTTTTATCAGCCACATAAAACCAAGGTTGTCTTGCAGCATTAAATTAACGCTGTTTAGCTTATTTTTGCCAATTTTTTCAATATTAATTACAGGTGGTCCTGCATTGACAAAATCTGTAGCTCGAGCAGCAGACGCGTAAAGATTAATGAAAATAAATAGCAAAGTCGTTAAGTAATAACTTTTAATACTGAAGGGCATCAACACGAATTTAGTCTTCCTAACAAATGACTACATTACTTGATAAACAGGCCTGTAGCAGGGAGTAACTTGACTGAATAAATTTCAGGTTATTTGAGGCATCTTCGTTGTTTAATGATTATCAAACAACGACATAAGTGTTACAAGTTATTTCTAAATGATTAAAAAATAGATATAAAATATTGATTCTGACAGCGAGATAAATCGTTGGCATACTTATACAGTGACAACAATTTTTCCATTACTCTTTCTTTCACCAAAATATTTCATTGCTTGTTGAAGCTCAGTTAATGGAAAAAATTTATCAATAGCAATTTCCAATTTTCCTGCACTAAAAAGTGTTAATAAATCCCCCATATTCTTGTTTGGTTGGTGCGGTAATATCGCTAACTTTTTAGAGGTAAGTATCGAGAATAGACTGCCGATAAATAATGTTTGAAAAATAAGTGAAGAGCGTCCCCCTACCATGACATAGCGGCCACCCTTCTTTAATGAACGCTTATAATCGAAAATAGAATGATAACCCATCATATCTATGATCAAGTCGTAAGTTTTATTGTTTCGAGTAAAGTCTTCTGTTCGATAATCAATAACGTGGTCTGCACCCAAGTTACTCATCAAATCAAACTTACTGGCACAATCAACAGCTGTCACTTCATCGCCAAATGATTTCGCTATTTGTATTGCAAAACTACCTGAACCACCTCCGGCACCATTGATTAATGCTTTCATCGCCGTTTGTTGCGGCCGATTATCTTGTACTGCTTGTAAAGCTAATACAGCTGCTTGTGGAATTGCCGCAGCTTGTTCGAATGACATACCTTCAGGTTTTAAAGTTAATGCTTGGCATGGGGCGCAAACATACTCAGCAAAGCCACCAAAACCACAAGCAGATAGATCACCAAAAACTTTATCGCCTTGTTTAAAAAGAGAAACATTTTTACCGGTTCCAACAATTATGCCGGCGATATCAGAACCCAAGATTTTATTCTTACTGGGCTTGATAATGCCGGCCATCATGCGATTAACAAAAGGTTTACCTTTGAGTAAACCCCAATCCCAATCATTAATGGAAACGGCATGTATTTTTATTATTACTTCATCGTCTTTAGGTATCGGCTGGTTAATGTCTTTAAGCGTTAATACGTCAGATAAACCATATTCGTTGTACACCATTGCTTTCATTTGATTTTCCATAACTAATTATCGTTTATAAAAATGGATAGCTACTTAAAGTTAGTCGAATTTTAGATGCTGGCGGTTTTAGGCGTTTTGTCCGCCGCCGTTTCTTTCCATCGCCATGCATAGTAAATAATAAATATCGAGGTTATTGTCTCGACCGTAGCAAAAAATCGATAATAAATAGTTGATTCACCAACAAATAAAGAAGCAATAACAGTTAGTGTTTCTAGTGTCGCGACAGTGATATTAAGTACACGATTAATTCTATAAGGTAATACTCGAGACACAATTATCATGAGCATAGCTGCTTCTAAAATAAAGGCGGCAATTAACAACATTTCAGGTGTGAGCAATGTTTCAATTAATTCATTCGTTGCGGGTGCGGTACCAATGGTTGCTAAGCTTCCCATATTGTTTAGTACATCAGCATAGAGAATATTCAATACATAAAATATCCACAATAAAGGCAAAATAGTTCTTCTGTCACTGTTCATTTTATTCGAAAGCATAGTTTTTCTCTGTTATTATTTCATTAAGACACCAGGTTAGTGTCTCAATGACTTTAACTTAGTGTCATAAAGACTCTATGGTAAGGTCGCCAAGATATAAAGTCAATAGAGTATTTTATGAGCAATCCAGAAACCGAGTTAAGTTTTTTAGAAAATTATGATATTCATGAATTTGATATTCCGTTGACGAGTGTGGATATGAGTATTTTCACAATTGAAAATGATGTATTAAAAGTACTGCTAGTAAAGCGTGCGCAGTTTCCAGCTAAAGGTGAATGGGCTTTACCCGGTGGTTTTATCAATTTAAAAGCAGATGATACACTTAACGATACCGCTAGCCGAAAATTGCAAGAAAAGACAGGTGTTGAAATTTCTCATCTAGAGCAAGTTGCGACTTACGGGAGCGCAAGCCGCGATCCTAGAGGTTGGTCAGTCACCATTGCTTATATGGCACTTATTTCCAATAAAAATATAACGTTAGCTTCAGATGAAAGTAGTGAAGAGGTCGTTTGGCTACCTATTGAAGAAATTCAACATAATTATCAGCTTGCCTTTGACCATAACGTTATCTTGGAAGAAAGCTACCAAAGGCTTAAAAGCAAAGTGCAATACACTTCTTTGCCTATTAACTTATTACCTAAAGTATTTACCTTGTCAGAATTACAAAAAACCTTTGAGCTTATCTTAGGATATGCAATCGAAAAGAAGTCTTTTCGAAGACGATTATTGGCTGCCGATATAATCGCTGAAACAGGAGAAATGAGAATAGGAAGTAATCGGCCAGCAAAATTATATTGCGCTAAACCCACTAGCAACCAGCACCTTTTTCAACGCAGCATTGAAGGGCCAAGAGAATGAGTCTTGTCTTATTATCTGGCCAATAATATTGCATAGGCGTATTAGCAAAGAATAGACATAACCAGTTCTGGCAGCTTATTGCGAATATCGTTTTTCGCTAAAGTGAAGTTAGCGCCAATTAAGTTGGCAACATGCAGTATAGTGTCTGTGTCATTTAAAGTGCTGCCAGATATTGCAATAATAGGAACATTACTTATTTTTTTTATGTACTCAATTAATGCATAACCATCAATTTCAGGCATTTCTATATCGGTAATTACCAAATCTGGTTGAAAAGAAATGAATTGATACTTTGCATCTTCAGCCGAGTAAAACTTCCCAATATTGAGTTGAGCTTTGACATCTCTTGACAATATTTCTTCGGTAATATCGTTCATTACTTTAGAGTCATCTATGACCATAATATTTAACATTTTTGTGTCCCTATGTTCTTAACCATGAGTTTTATATTTGGTATGAAAGTATTCAGTTTATATGGATTAGAAAGAGCTATCGGCAGGTAGTTACATACCACTTTAATGCATCATGATAATTATCGAGTAAAATATCTTCTGATACTTTATATTTAGTCATGATCGGAAAAACATCACTTTTGGTATATGGGGATTCAAAGTACTTGGCTATTTCGAGTGCTTCATAAAGCAGCCCTGTTTTATCAACTAAAGCCGTTTTTATCTCTTTTGCTAAGGGTAATTCAGAAATTATTTGCTCAAGAGGACATTTCATTATTGCGCCAATATGGCTCAAAATACCTGTAATAAAAGCAAAGTCTTTAATTTTTGAAAAGGCAGAAGAAAGGGCGATGTATTCCATCATTTTACCGCGAACTAATGACTCTGTTAATAGCTCATCTGTGCAATCAGATGAAAGGTTTGACATTGCGATGATAGCTATGAATTGCTTAATTTTTTTCGAGCCCAAGAAAGTAACTGCTTGTTTAATTGAAGTTACTTCGACTCGGTTTTGTTCTGCTTCTAAATTGACTAGTTTTAACACACCATTTATTAAGCTGACATCTTGAGATATTATTTTTGCTACTAAATTAAAATCCATGCAAGGTCTGACAGACTCAGCAAATAGTTGTAATAAATTTAACTTAATAGGCTTAATAAAATGGCCTGAATTTATTTCTGGTTTATGAAAAAAGTAACCTTGAAAATAATCAACACCTATCTGGCTTAGTTTTTCAAATTGTTCAAAAGTTTCAATTCTTTCAACTACTATTTTAATGTTGCTCTCTAAAACAAATTGGCTATTCTTTAAACTCGAAATTTGATCAACGGAAATGTTTTCTCTATCCACCTTGATTATAGAAATATAAGGAAAAAGCTGTTGCCACCTGGATGAAAAATCATAGGCATCTAACGCTAGGGTATATCCTTTATTGTATAAAACTGACACAGCGTTAATGATTTCAGGCGTAACATTAATGCTTGGCTGTAACTCAACAACGATTGAATTTTTATCAAATAATAATGGCAGGCTTGCTAATATTGATTTCTCATCAAAATTGATAAAAGCCATTTTTTTTGAACAGAGATTGTTTAGGTCTCCAAAAATGTGTTGTTGATAAATAATTTGGGAAGTGGCTTGTTCTTCATTTGAGCAACTGTAGAAGTTTTCAAAACTATCACGATATAAAATCTCATAAGCATAAGTATTTTTGTTGTGATCAAAAATAGCTTGGCGGGCAACGAACTTATTTTTAACATCTTCCATGAATAGATTTCTCACTCGCTATTTTTCTTCCTGATAAACATACTATTTAGTATAGTCATCATTCTCAATAAAGAACAAAATTCCATTTAGTTAAAATACTCGCCTTTGCAATAGGCTTATTCTCTTGCATTCATTGCTAAAAGGTTAAGCTGAAAGTTGCGCCGTTGTTAATATTATTTCGCACTGTTACTTTGCCATTATGCGCAAGCATCACTTGCCTTGTTAATGCTAAACCGACACCAGAACCATCTTTTTTTGTGGTAAAAAAGGGCACGAAAATCTGCGACATATTGTCATTTTCAATGCCTTTGCCATTATCGGTTACTTCAATAACTACATGGCCACGGATATTTAAAAAGGCATGCAATGTTATTTGTTTTTTACTGACGTTCACTGCATCTTGTGTCATCGCTTGTGCAGCGTTTAGCAGTAAATTAAGCAATATTTGCTCTACCATGTCAGGATCAGCATAAATATCTAGAGCCAGAGGAGTAATATCGTAAGTTATATCAATGTCATGGTTTTGCCAATTTTGTCTTACTAAGGTTGTAACATGGGAAAACAAGCTTTCAACTTGTATGGTTTTTTTATTAGGTGAAGGCAATCGCGTTAGCTGGCGATAGCTCGTGACAAATTGCATTAAACCGTCACTGCGCCTTGCTACGGTTTTGACTGCGCCTAAAACATCATCTAATTCTTCAGTAATTTCGTCGGTTACCGCAGGTAAAGTCTGAATTTTCTCTTGTACATCTTCTACTAAATCAACTGCTGTTTGTGCGAGTGATGCAACTGGAGTAATACTGTTCATTATCTCGTGTGTTAATACACTGACTAAGTCTTGCCATGCTTGCAGCTGAGCAAGTGCAAGCTCACTTTGAATATCTTGCATGCTGAGTAAAGTTTCGCGTTGTGTCGCGGTCGTTATTTCAGTCGCTGAGATAATTAATTTATGCTCCATATCATCAATAGTGATATTCATTAGTGTGCGCTCACCAGCTAAAATCCCCTGTAATTTTTGAGGGAATTTTTCATTAAACTTTGCCATATCATCTATATGAGTGACCGAATTAGTACCAAATAGACGCCTAACGCTATTATTCCATAAAGTAATTTTACCTTGGTGATCAATACTTAATAATGGTACGGGTACATGTTCAACAATAGCCTTAATATGGTGTAATTCCGCTTCTTGGTGTGAGCGGACTTTCTGTATACCCTTTAAAATATCAGTGAATGTTGAGCCCAACTCATCAAATCCTGTGCCAAGAGACTTTAGCTCAAAGCGTTGTGAAAAGTCGGCATGGCGTACAGCATCAAAAAATCGTACTAATTCAGCATTAGTTCTTGAAATAAAACGTATAATTTCAAAAAATTGGATGCTAAGTACTATGGATAACAACATGATACTTGCGTGATAGCCATCGCGCATAATTGCTTGTGTTAGAAAAATCAGCGTTAGCATGGCTAAAATGGTTCGCGTGGCTATTAATAGCGAAAACCTTTTAAAGTCCATGTTTTTCCATCCTGCGATATAGGGCTGCGCGTGTTAGGCCAAGTTCTTTAGCGGTATGACTAATATTAAAGCGGTGTTTCTTTAATGCCAAAGCGATAGCATTTTTTTCTATTTGCTCTAAATTAAGATCATTTGGCAATGTCATACCAGTATCTTGAGCTACTACTGGCACAGCTGCTACGCTAGGTTCTACAAGCGCTAATGAACTACTGTCCACTTGACTCTGTACCTCAAGTTGTAAATCAGCAGATGTAAGCATTTCAGTTTGACTTAATATCATAGCGCGTTCTATCGCATGGCGAAGTTCTCTGATGTTACCTGGCCAAGCATAGGATGAAATCGCGGTTAATGCATCATGGCTCAGTCGTTTTACGCTTCTTCCTTGCTGTTGATATTTTTTAGCGTAAAAGTCGACATAATGTTGGGCGAGCAGGGTAATATCATCGCTACGTTCACGCAAAGGCGGTAATTTAATTTCGACAGTGTTCAATCTAAATAATAAGTCTTGTCGAAAATTGCGCTCATCTTTAAGGTTTTCTTTAGATAAATTGGTAGCAGAGATTACTCTGACATTAAACGCTAGCGCTTTGTTATCACCAAGGGGAGTGACTTTTCGTTGCTCTAATACCGTTAGTAATTTTGCCTGTAAATGCAGTGGTAAGTTTCCTAGTTCATCTAAAAATAGTGTGCCTCCATCTGCAGCTTGTAAACGGCCGACTCTGTCATGCTGCGCGCCAGTAAAAGCCCCTTTTTTATGGCCAAATAATTCACTTTCAAATAATGTTTCACTAATGGCGCCTAAATCAACAGACATAAACACCTGTTGTGCACGGGTACTTTGTTGATGTATTTCTCGAGCAACTAGCTCTTTGCCTGTACCATTTTCACCTAATATCATGACATTAGCTTCTGTAGGAGCAGAGCGTGTGATTAACGATTGTATTTGTTGCATGGCTTGAGATTTTCCTAGCATATTGCGCTGATTTGACTCGTTGCTTGCTTGCACTAATACTTTATTCGTTTCACGAAGAACTTGTGCTTCACTGCGACTTCTCCCTAATAATACAGCGGTTGATACGGTGGCGATTACTTTTTCATTTTGCCACGGCTTGGCAATATAGTCGGTGGCACCTAACTTCATTGCTTCAACCGCTACATTAACACCGCCATGAGCGGTGATCATGATAATGACGCTTGCGGGTTTTATTGCTAATATTTTGTTTAACCAATAAAAACCTTGCTCACCAGAGCTTTCTCCTGGACCAAAATTCATATCTAAGATAATGGCATCAAAATGCTGATCAGTAATAAACTGAGGAATATGCTCAGGCATGTTACAGGTGCTCACCTGTGAAAAATGTCGTTTTAGTAGCAGTTTTCCCGCAGTTAAAATATCTTCATCGTCATCAACAATGAGTATTTTCCCTTCTTTTTTCACGCTTAATGCCTTTTTATTATTAAAATTCTGTGGTCGAGTTTAGGTCGTTTTAGTTGTCTTTTTAATCACAGTTTAAAATTTATAACTGAGAAAGTGTTCATTAACGTACATCAAAGTGTTCATTAACGCACAGTTTTATTAATATTTATTTTATTCATCGAAATAAACTTCTTTAAAAACAGGTGTGTAAGTGTTGGAACGATTATTGGATTGTAACTAATACGTTTCGTTATGTTTGGCTTCGGTCGACTTCTTTATTTTATGCTTAAAGCGACAAAACTTATTATGACAAAGGTTAATATGACAAAAAGCACTGCACCGCTCACTTCTGTATCAAAGGCTGTTTCAGGGGCAGGCATGGATCGTAAAGTTAGCATCAAGGTTAGTCCAATAAAGAAATGGCTAGGTATTGCCCTAATCATCATTGTTGCTTTTACGGTTTATATAATTGCAAGTAAAAGTACTGGCAAAGTTTTAGTAGTAGACAATAGCCGGATAGTGGTATCGAAAGTAACCTCAGGTATTTTTGAAGATTTCATACCTATTCGTGGCAGGGTTACTCCAGCAAAAACAGTTTACTTAGACGCTATTGAAGGTGGTCGAGTAGAGAGTATTCTGGTGGAGGATGGCGCCAATTTAACGACTGGTGATCTTATTGTAGAGCTTTCTAATACCTCACTACAGCTCAGTGCTTTAGGCAATGAAACTCGTGTAGCAGAACAGTTAAACAGCATGCGTTCTATTGAGCTAAGCCTAGAGCAAAATCGTTTGCAACATAAGCGAAACATTGTTGATATTAAGCACCAAATTAAGCTACTGACTCGGCAAGTTAATCGCGGACAGTCGCTCATCGCTACGGGAGCTATTAGTAAAACGCAAATAGAAGATAGCGAAGATACCTTAATTTGGTATAAAGATCGCCTAGCATTAACGCTTGAAAGTCAGCAATCAGATGCTCGTATGCAAGGTGAGCAATTAGCTTTTTTAAAAGAGACCAGCAGTCGTTTAGAAAGTAACTTAGCTATTTCTCGTCAAAACTTAGATAACATGAACGTGAAAGCGCCAGTCGCAGGAACATTATCTGGTTTTAATATCGAAATAGGGCAGAGCATTGCGCGCGGCGAACGTCTTGGACAAATAGATACACCGAACGATTATAAATTAACTGCCTTTATTGATGAGTTTTATCTAGGCCGTGTTGAACTTGGCCAAAAGGCAAGTTATCAAGATTATTCTTTAGAAATTGCCAAAGTGTATCCACAAGTGCAAAACGGCCAATTCGAAGTAGATTTTAAATTCACTACACAACAACCTGCTGGCATTCGTCGAGGGCAAACTATTCAAATCAAATTGACACTCGGCGATGCCAGTGAAGCAATGCTGATCCCCAATGGTGCATTTTTTCAAGATACTGGTGGTAAGTGGTTGTTTGTTGTTAGCCCAAATGGCAGTGAAGCAGTGAAGCGTAATGTGCGTCTAGGACGGCGAAACAACCAATTTATTGAAGTTGTAGAAGGGCTTGAAATTGGTGAGCAAGTTGTCACTAGCCCTTATAGCAGTTACCAAAATATGCAAAGGCTTAACTTTAATTAAGAATTATTAGTTACCAGTAACAGCATTTATTAGCTGTTATTTATATCGAAAATTTATTGTCAAAAATAGACAAAATACATCTTAAAACATTTAAATGCTCATTAGGGCAAAGGAACTTACCATGCTAAAGCTACATAATTTAACGCGCGTATATCAAACCGAAGATGTAGAAACATCGGCCTTGAACAATGTGAATATTGAAATTGCTCAAGGGGAGTTTGTTGCCATTATGGGACCATCGGGTTGTGGTAAATCGACTTTGCTTAATACCATTGGCATGTTGGACTCACCAAGCAGCGGTGATTATATTTTTGATGGTGAAAATGTAGCGGGTTATTCAGAAAAGCAGTTGTCTGTTATTCGTAAACAAAGTATTGGTTTTATTTTTCAAAATTTTAATTTGATTGATGAACTAACCGTTGCTGAAAATATTGAATTAGCGTTAATTTATCACAAAATCCCGGCAGCAGAGCGCAAAGCTAAAGTTATTAAAGTTATGGATAAAGTCGGTATTGCCCATCGTGCTAAGCATTTGCCGAGTCAGTTATCTGGCGGACAGCAGCAACGGGTTGCTGTGGCTAGAGCTGTTGTTGGCGATCAAAAAATGATTTTGGCCGATGAACCCACAGGGAATTTAGATAGTGCACACGGTCAAGAAGTGATGGAAATGTTGCAAGCACTTAACGACGAAGGTACCACTATTGTAATGGTGACACATAGCCCTGCACATGCTGATTATGCAAGGCGAACGATCAATTTATTTGATGGTCATGTAGTAGCAGAAAGTGTTCGCGTTGCCGAAAAAATGGCTTAAGCGCCAATAAGGAGAAGTTTATGTTTCGCAATTATCTTATAACCGCTTGGCGCAATATTATTAAAAACGGTATTTTCTCAGTTATTAATATATTCGGTTTAGCCATTGGCTTGATGAGTTGTATTTTGATTATGTTATTTGTTCGCCAAGAGTCTGGTTTCGATACTTGGCTTAAAGATCATCATCAACTTGTACGTATGCATACGGCTTATACAATGCCGAACCAAGAGCCCTTTGAAACGGTGCGTTCGGCTGGCAGCATGATGGAAGCTATTCGTGATTATGCTAAAAATGAAATTGAAAGTGGAGTTCGTTTTATTCAATTCGGTATGACAGTAAGACAAAATGAAAATGTCTTTCCTGAAGAATTTACCATGGTTGATGGTAGCTTTTTTAACCTTTTTGATTTGCCTTTTATTCATGGCTCTAAAGAATCATCTTTTATTAAACCTATGGATTTGGTGATTAGCGAAGAAATCGCCTACAAATATTTTGGCAAAAGCGACGTAATTGGAGAAACGCTTACCGTATGTTGTGTAGCAGGAAATACTGTAACTCTAACTATTACAGGGGTTATGAAAGACTTACCAGATGCTACTCATTTGAATACCGATATGGTGATTTATTTACAGCCAGCTTTATTTAGTGAAAATGATGGTATGTTGCATACTTGGACTAGCCTGAACGTTTACACCTATTTTAAATTGAATCCGGGTATTGTCCCTCAGCAATTAGAAGAACGCATTACTACTTGGATGAACAATGAAAGTCCTTTAATTGACATGTTTTCTAATCTTTTAGGTGACAAAAAAACGGGGAAAAAAGTTACTGATTTGCTTAATTTACGTATTATGCCTGTAGCAGATTTACACTTAAATGCTAAAGATCAAGCTGGAAATATGGGAGATTTAACGCCAATGGGCGACGGTAAGATGATCACTACTTTTATTATTGTCGCGGGTTTAGTTTTACTTATTGCTTGTATCAACTTCATGAACTTATCAACAGCTAAAGCCAGTAAAAGAGCACGCGAAGTCGCGATGCGTAAGGTACTAGGTGCAAGCAGAACTCAAGTTGCTATTCAATTTTTAAGCGAAGCTATTGCTTTGGTTTTACTGTCATTGTTGTTTGCTTTGGTTGCTGTTGAATTAGTACTGCCTTTTTATAATGAAGTCTTAGGTAAAGAATTAAGCTTACATTTATTTGATGAACCTAGTTTATTATTGGTGTTAATAGGGCTCGCTACTTGTGTTGGTATTGGTGCTGGCATTTATCCCGCATTATATTTATCACGCTTTTTACCCGGACAAATTCTTAAATCGAGTAAAAGTATTGAGTCGAAAAGCTCAACAAAATTTAGGAGTGTGTTGGTGGTCTTTCAATTCGCTACTTCCATTATTTTAGTGGTATCCACTTTGGTGGTTTATGGGCAAACAATTTTCTCGAATAACATGGCTGTTGGCTATGAAAGTGATAACAAGCTAGTACTTAATATTCGAAGCGCAGGTGAAAACATTGCGAGTCTAAAGCAAGAGTTATTAAATTTACCTGAAGTAAGTAGTGTGGTTTTTTCTTCTGAAGCTCCATCGCAAGATAATGAAAATAATAATTATTATAAATTATTAGAGCCGCATGCTCATGGTCTAGCGAATGAGGCTACTTTAGTTAATTATCATAATATGGGTTATGGTTTTTTCGAAGCCTACCAAGTAAAACCGCTAGCGGGACGTTTATTTGATGAGAACTTTGGCACCGATACCATCAAGCAAGTGGCTGAAGGCGAAATAGGTCAAGCAAGCGTTGTATTGAATAGCTCTGCCTTGAAAAAATTTGGTTTTAGTAGCGCACAAGAAGCTATTGGCAAAACGTTGGCAAGTGATATTCGAGGAACACAGCATTTAACCATTATTGGTGTTATCCCCGATATTTATTTTCGTTCAATTAAATTTGGTGTTAGAGCTTCGGCATATACGCTCAATCCTCAGAGCTTTCGTGTGGCGAATATTTCATTTTCTAGTAAGAATATTCCTTCTTTGATTAGTCGTATTGAAAGTGTCTGGAAGAATAATGTGCCGATGCAACCCATTAACTTACAGTTTCTGAGTGAAATGATGGCAGCGCAATACCATGATGAACTTACCACCGCTAAATTGTTTTTGGTATTCTCACTAATTGCCATTGTTATTGCTTGTTTAGGTTTATATGGTTTATCTGCTTTTACTGTCGAAAGAAGAACGAAAGAAATTGGAATTAGAAAAGTGATGGGGGCTAGTGTTAAAGACATTGTCGCTTTACTGATTTGGCAATTCTCTAAACCAGTTGTATTAGCTAATTTAATTGCTTGGCCGATTGCTGCTTATCTCATGCTCACTTGGTTGGAAGCTTTTCCATATCGAATCGCTACATTCTGGCTGATACCTATATGTTTAGGCGTTGGTTTGTTATCACTTCTTATTGCTTGGAGCACAGTCGCCAGCAATGCAGCTAAAGTGGCAAGAAAAAATCCAATAAAAGCGCTTAGGTATGAATAAGTAGGTTATTTAGGCGAATGGCTTAAAGGTTTAAAATAATTTTAATCATATTTAAACCTTTTCTTTGTTTACCGTATCTCATTTAACAATGGCTAAAAATTCTAATAAAAATACATGGAGATGCACTATGTTCTGCACAAAAAATACTTTTAAATACGCACCGATAGCATTGGTATTAATGGCTGGAAGCTTGCAAGCAGAAACCATTAATAAAGAGTTTACTGTTGCTAATGGTGGGTTACTGAAAATAGCTACCGATGTTGGTGCTATTGATATTGCAACACACGCAAATGAAACGGTATTGGTTGAAGTGACCATTTCCGGGAAAAATGAAGATGATATGGACGTTAGTTTTGATAATAATGGAGACGATGTCAGTATTAAAGGTGACTTTGATCGTAGCGGCTTTGGTTTCGGCAATAATCAAATAAGAGTCACTTATAAAGTAACTTTACCAATGAGTTATAATGTCGACCTTAATACTAGCGGCGGCTCTATTGAAATAGAAAACTTGAAAGGCGAAGTTGATGCTTATACATCAGGCGGTTCAATCTCTTTAGAAAACATGCATGGAGATGTTGATATTAAGACCTCAGGTGGCAGTTTAAATCTAGACAACATCATAGGAAAGATCGATGCAAAAACTAGTGGTGGTAGTATTAAACTTAAATTACCGAAGAATCCAACCCAAGATAGTAAAGTAAAAACTTCTGGCGGTTCTATTACGGCTTATTTAGCTAAAGATGTTGCAGTAAACCTTTATGCAAAAACCAGTGGTGGCCGTGCATCAAGTGAGTTTTCTGTTAATGGCAAAACCACTAAACGTTCTATTGAAGGCACTATCAATGGCGGTGGTCCAAAACTAATACTTAAAACCAGTGGCGGTAGCGTACGTATTAAAGAAATATAGTTCAACGCCTTATTGCATAACTGAATTGTCGAAAATTTTTAAATAAAAAAGAGCTCTAATGGAGCTCTTTTTTATTATTTGAAGTTTTATTTTCAATAATTGATTATTTTATAATTTGGGAAAAATTTGATTTCTTCCGGCATTTTTTGCTTGATATAAATACTTATCAGCATTGTTGATCACTTCATCAATACTACTACCATTGAACTGCTCAATGCCCATACTCACGGTAACGTTAATTTTATCGCCCTCATAATCAACAGAATGCCCGTGCAGTGCTTGTTGAATTTTCTCTGCTAATTGATTGGCATTTTGGGCGATCGTTTGCGGCAAAATAAAAAGGAACTCTTCGCCACCCCAACGAGCAATACAATCTTGTTCCCTTATATTACGAGTAAAAATTTTTGCTAGAGCGATTAAAACAACATCACCAGCATTATGGCCATATTGGTCATTAATTTTCTTAAAGTAATCAACATCGCATAAAATTATCGATAACGGCTCTTTGCTACGTATAGCCCTTGCTTGTTCTCGTTGTAATATATGAAGCGCATCTCGGCGATTAGATAATTGAGTTAGCGGATCAAGATGTGCGAGCTGTTGATATTTTTTACTCAATTCTAAGGTGTTTTTATACGACTGTTCTCTTGAATATTCGTATAAGGCTGACAAAAATGTAACCGTTAGAAATGAATAAATTAAGCGTAATTTAAATTCTATGCTGTACACCGCATGGGCAATGACATCAGTTGGACTGAACATTATGGCGATAATGATGACAATAAATATTGCTAAATCGATCAACCCACGCTTCAAACCATGAACAAATACCGAAACAGGAGCAACAACAAAAATCCATAAAGGCCCAGTATTTTCGACACCGCCGGTAAAAATTAGATAGAACATCAATATATAAAGAGAATAGAGCACAATTGCTGAACTTAACGCAGCATTATTGAATTTTTTAAAAGCATAATAACCAAGAAAAAAAATAAAAGAAGCGATGAATAAAGCACTAGCTAAAATGAAACTATTATTGAACAGCCCAATGATTCCCATAATGGCCGTAATAGACATACCGACCAACGAAAATAAAGCCGCAACATGAGGTTGTTGGAACTCTTCATTTTCTAGGTTATTGACATGTGGTTGCTCTTGCAAAAAATATATTCCAATTAATGAAAAAGTGAGGCATTTATAAATAACTTAGCACATAAATAATTTGAGCTATACGAATATCAAGTGCTTTACATATCAGTAACATTTTATAACGCTGAATAAATTATAGGCATTATTATTTATGTTGCCGAAAATATATTATTTTAGCTATTCATCTGCTGGCGCAGCTTATTGCCTATGAAAATTTATTGAGATGAACTTCACACTCATCTTCTTATTTATAAACATCATAATTTTTATCTGTGCTTTTGGTAAAACTTAAAGCAAAGAGTAATTGGATAAATAAGCCGGCCATAGCAGGAATATATATTTGATTGAGGTTAAAGGTTTTTATTAAATAAATGCCGATGATAAAAGTGCTGTACATAATCAGGAAAGAACTAAGTGTTTTGCATTTTTCTGCGATAAACTTGATGCGATCTTCACTGGAAATAAAGTGATCTTTTTTCTTACCATATAAGCTAATAAACATTAACCAAGCTAAATAAATCACCATAGCGGTGTTTATTAATAATAGCAGTAACGCTTTGTATGATTGCTCAAACCATAACTGCTCAATAAAAATAGAGAGAGCAAAAAATAACGCTAACCCATAGCTTAATATTGAGGCTATTAACTTAAAAGGTGAAACAAAATCGGTAAGCTTTCGGTTATTAAAACTGCTTTTTCTTTTTGTTGATGGGAAGTTTTTAGCCATTAAAAGGCTATTTTTTTTAAGCCAATAAATACTTAAAAACCAAGGTAATAGCTGTATAGTCGCAATAACTAATATTGAGTATGAGACAATTTCCAAATTAGTTTCAGTTAGGTAAAACAAAGTAATAATACTAAGGCTAATAAACGCAATGATGCGGTCCATTAATTTTCGCAATTTTATTCTATTTAATTCAGTAGTTAATGATTGAACATACAGGTTGGGGTAGTCTTTAGGAGGGTATTTACTCAGTAAATAAACTTTTCTTTGATGCCATTTATTAGCAAAGAAAATTGATATGGTAAAAATTTGGCTTATAACGGCCACATAAATAATAGCAGTCATTAAATCTGGATTTAGTAATGTCATTATTAGACCTATTTAGCTTGCTTCATTACAGAAGAAAAAATAATTCGTATCTCAGAATCGGTTAAGCCCAGTGCTTGCATACTGGCAATAGAGTCACTCAAGATAGTTACCCCTTTAGCAGTTAAGTTTACTTGGCAATTTTCTTTAGCGTTGTCATGGATAAAAGTTCCTCGATAGCCCCTAGCAACAATAATAGAGTCGCGCTCTAATACCTTATAAGCTTTAGCCACAGTGTTTTGGTTTACACCTAATTCATTCGCTAACTGCCTGATAGAAGGCAAGGAAAAACCTATAACTAGCTCACCGCTAATAACACGCTCTTTAACCTGATTTACTAATTGAGTAAATATGGGTGTGTCGTCATCTATGTCAATTTCTATGTCCATTCATTACTTCTTTTACTGATAAAGGTCTTCTCACGGGGTAAGTATAACATCAGAATATTTTCTTGTACTACTTGATCTAATAATACAACTGATATATTATTCAAAAATAACTTGTACCACACACACTACTAGTACAAGTGACGTATAATTCAAATATAACGACAAGGTGAACTTATGAATAATTTAAAAAGTAAAAAAATCGTATTGATCCATTCAATTATTTGGGCAGTTATGATGCTTGTTTTAGCGTATCTAATAAGAGGTAATGCGCAAACCAACATCATATTCATCTTTATGGTTGGTGGCTGGTACATCTCTCATGCCATTATTATGAAGCAGGAAAAAGCCAAGGATGATAATTGTGATAATAAGAGTAAATCAAAAATATGCTGCTTATAATGTGTTAATTTAAAGCCAGAAAAATATTTTTTCGTCTAATAAAAATGTATGTGAAAAAAAGATATTGATATTTATCCCATTGTCTTTGATTGTATCTAATGTAATAGCTGATTCCATTCCGGCGGACACTTGGTCTGGTGAAATATTGGTTAATAGTAATGAAGTACCAATTAAGGCCGGTTTATATAAAAATCTACAGTAAAAGATTGTTTTCTTTAGGTCTTTAATCGGTGGTATTATTGGTATATCAAACCACATTTACATTATAAAAAAGAGTTCTGCTTTTGATGTTAAAACGCATAATATTTACCAGCGTACTTTTGTTCATTACTCACACAGTGTCAGCAAAGTGGTTTAGTAATAACTTTGAAGTGATGGGCACTGAAGCACATCTAGAGTTTTGGCTAGATGATGCTGATAAGCTCAATAGCACTTCTCAGCAGTTAATTGAATTAGTGCAAGGTGAAATGCACCGTATCGATCTTGCGATGAGCCCATACAAAGAAGAGAGCGAGTTAAGTTTAGTGAATAACAAAGCGGGTTCAGAAGCTGTTGTTATTACGAGCGAACTGTTTGAGTTATTAAATGAGTCTCAAAAAATAGCTGAGTTGAGTGATGGCGCTTTTGATATAACTTACGCATCGGTCGGTTATCAGTACGACTACCGGAAAAAGAAAAAACCCGATCAAGCGTCAATCGACAGTGCCCTAAAAGCCATTAATTATCACGCCGTTCTTTTAGACCGAACACAGTCGACAGTCCGCTTTAGCCATCCTCAAGTAAAAATAGACTTAGGAGGTATTGCCAAAGGATATGCGGTAAAAAGGTGTCTTGAGTTGTTGAAAATTTCAGGTATCAAACATGCTTTGGTCAGTGCTGGCGGTGATACCGGTTTATTGGGTGATCGCCGTGGTCGACCTTGGTATGTTGGCATAAAGCATCCAAGAGCTGATGAAAAAACTGCCGTCAAGTTACCTCTTAATAATGAATCAATTTCTACATCGGGCGATTACGAACGTTACTTTATTGAAGAAGGCATTCGTTACCATCATATAATTAACCCTAAAACCGGAGATTCAGCAAGAAAGGTCGTTAGTGTTTCTATTATTGGTAAAGATTCTACTTATGTTGATGCGTTATCAACAACGGTTTTTGTTAAAGGGTTGCAAGAGGGCATGGCTTTTATTGAACAATTGCCTGAATATGAAGCCATTATTATTGATAATCAGCAAACCTTGCATGTATCAAAAGGGCTACAACAGCAATAGTCCCCGCTTAAAGGTGAGGACTGACTTATTGAAGTTTATAAAGAAAATCACACAATAGGCTGAAACGCTGTTAACGAATCTAACATTGCTGCATTGCCTAAACCTTGTTGCGGCGCAACAGCAGAAAATGCACCTTGTTCACCATGCAGTGCCATATAATTAAGTAGTACGGTTTCAACTAATAAATTGACGTTATTGGCTGACGGCGCAGATGCAGTATCAACGGATGCATCTGAGCGCATAAAGCCAATTTGTTGTTGTCTTGCCATTTGATCTGCATTACCACCGGTAAGTTGAGGTTTACCTGCAGGGTTGAAGACTAAAAAGAATGATGCTCCCGTTGATGAATTATCGCCGGTCCATTCACCTTTACCTCTTCCTTCAACAGAGTCATCAATACGGCCATTACTGGCAACAGAACCATCACTAAAAACATACATCATTAATGGCATATTTCGTCGAGCTGCATATTCTAAGCATGCTCCCATGCAACGCCCAGCACGTAAATCTCGTAATTCGCCAGTACCACGTTCACCCGTATGGTAGTCAAATCCTCCCATGGTTACTGTGCCAGCTCCAGAGAAGCCATTAACTACCAATTTCATAATCGAAGCTGTTTTTTGAAACTCTGCTTCTGCATCAAATTCATTTAAGGTAAATATTCCTGCAGGGCCAACGATATCTGGATCTAAAAGTGGGTTCAGGGTAGATGGATCACCAAAACGATCTGCCAAGTCAGCACTTTTCACGTAACCACAATTTACTAAGTCTTTAATGACATCATCTCGAGTTACTTGACTGTTAACAGATGCTAACTTTTGCGCACTGATACGTTGTATGCTTTCCATAACGGCGACAGCGTCTTTTTGTGATAATAAATTAAACAAATCACCAACATCTACTAAACCAGTAACGTCGGTAGGGCGATCAATCTTCGTCGGACGTTTGCTCAAATCGATGAAATTTGTTGCAGACATCGAGTTGCCTCCAGAATCACTATTACGTGAGCCTATTAATGGCATTAATGAGCCGTCAGCTCCTGCAGCGGCAATAGCATACATAGGATTATGCGGATTATTGCTGGTATCATTATCAGATCGACTTGGCAGTACTGCGCCATTAATACGAGCTCTAGTTTCTGTCGACGTTTTCTCTAGAATACCGCGCAAAAATGGCGAATCAGAGTGAAACGCTAAACCTAGTTCGGTATTAATAAAATCTGATAACCCACCTAAAGGATTAGCGACCGACGGTGCCATATCACCAGGTAAACCCAACTTATTGTATCCCGCGGTTGATAGAAAATCTTGTTGGCCACCAGCGCCACCTACCAAAACATTAGAGCCAGCAATATTAGCGCCACCCGCTAAGTCAAAACTGATAAAAGGAATTTTTCCTGCCCCTTCCACATTTATACCGCACGATTCTCGTAATGCTTCCAAGTCTGGAGATAGTGCCGCATTAGCTTTATTGGGGTTAGCGAATAAACTGAACAAAGACAAACCGGCAACCGCATGACCACCAGTACGCAAGCCGGTGGAAATAAAATCACGTCTGCTCATAGGTTTTTTATGATCAGGAAACAATAAAGGGCTGTTTGGGTGTAAGTGCTTAGGTCTGGTCATATTTCTATCCCTTTATTAACTTTATTTTGCTGCTTCGAAGTGCTATTTGCTTTCAACATCATTACTCTCTTACTGTACCAATATCACTGCGCTAGCAAGCACTGCGGCACAACTTGCTTTTGCAATTGTTCGTGTTCGCTCTTGCGTGCAGGTGCTATCACAAACCGATAGTCGTGTCGTTAAACTATCTAGTTCGTTATACACTAAATTTTTATCAGGCTGTGTGGCCACAGTAAGGGGAACTAATTGCGCTAATAGCGGTGTTAACAAATGTGTTCGTTCACTACTACTCAGTGCAATATTAGGCGGTTGAGTAAAGTCTATATTGGGAAACCAACTACTGCGTATGTTATCGGTTTCAATTGCCGTATCGCAATAGGCAATGGCTAATTGAGTTATGCCCATTTGCTGAGCTGAAATAAATGTTTCAATGTTTTCAATACTTGGTAACTGACGTTTTACCAATTGATAGGTATTGAAAACTTTACTAGCATCTTGGGCAACGCCTGTTAACACACTCATGTTATGGTTAATTTCAGCAAAATTTCTGATACCTATTTCTGCCGACTCTGTGCTTGCTGGTACTTCGTCAGGTGTGGTAAATATTCCTGGAATTGTTACGTTGGTATGTTCGCCAAGTTTTTCAAAAGTTAAGAAAAATTCGTCTTGGTTGGCGCCTTTTTCAAGACCGATAATAGTTCCTAATGGTGAGATGCTTAATGGCTTTGTTAAATCCTGCGAACTAGTAATTGCAAGATCAAGGTTACTATATGCTTGCCCTTGCACACTTTCTTTGCCATTTAAGCCGATGCGTAAACTTTTAATATCAAAAGCAGTTGATACCGGTGTTCCATCGATATTGACTATGGAAGCTCCGTTGAATAAATAGCTGTAGTTATCAAACTGGCTTACTTCAAACATTACATAAGTATTGGGTAAGTTGATAAGTTCGCTGATTGAAAATAATAAGAAGAATTTTTCGCCGACACCAACATCATAATTTTGCGCAATTTGTTCGTGTTCCAAAGCGCGATTATAAATTGCCAGCAATCGAATATCGCCTTGCCAGACATGCTGATTTGAAGCTTCTTTGCCCAAAATGAGCGCGAAGCTATCGTCCCAAAATGCTAATGGTGCAATATCTTCGTCGTTAATATCAATTAACTGGCCATTCACATAGATACGTCGGCCTGTTGTGGCATTGTATGTAATTACAACATGTTGCAAAGTTGCTTGCAGTATTTCATCAGCATCAGGTGTACTAAGGGCAGGATCACCATTAGTGTTTGAGCTTTCTGTTCGCAATGAAAAGTCGTAGTTATATTGGGTTTGGCCAAGCATGAAATTTCGATCATTATCTCCTGCTGAATAAGTAATGATACGTGCCGGCCCTTCTTGAACAACGTTATTCGGTGTTAGCCATGCTTCTACGGAAAACTCACCAGTTGAAGTGATTAAGTCATGCAGTTTTTTACTCGTTGCAGTACTGGCTTGCGCTTTACCATTGGTGAACGATAATCCCCAACTACCTAGCCATTCAATATCGCCGTTTAATGTTAAATTTGCTGCGGGAGCAATACCTGAAGTATCATACGCGATGTTGCCTTCGCCGGTTTTAAATTGATATAAAGCAATAATATCGGACTCAAATCGCCCACCACTTGATGCAGTAATACCGTCAGTTAAGCGTAATGATTTTGACACGACCATTTCAGGGGAAATTTCATCAACTGTAATTTGCTCACTTAGTGCAGTAATGGCATTTAACATGGTTAAACTATCATTTTGACAATTACTCCAGCAGTTATGAAATTCGTTTCCTAAACGTATAACGAGTCGTGACTGTGATGGATTGTCTAAATTCATTACTTGCTGAGCTGACTCATAAGCTTGCTCAAGATCATTACTAGCAAAGAATGGTGATTGTGAAAAATTGGATGATTCACTATGACAACCGACACAATATTGATTAACTATCGGGTAGACATGTTCATTAAATAACGCACTATTTTCAGGGAAGTTTTTACTGGCACCTGGTTCTCTAATTACAGGGGCAGTCAATTCGATAGTATTGGCGGTCGTAACTCTGTCATCAGCCCATAACTTGATCCATTGTTCCATAGTTTCACCACAGGCACTGTTGCTAGCTAGCCAACAGTTATGACCTGCCGCGACTTTTTCGACTAATCGAGATGTTACGGGCTTTGCTAATTCAACTAATGGGTTGGTCGCCGAATAAGCATCATTAACATCGTTGCGACTGGCAAAATAAGGCGCTTGGTTGCCCTCTGTATGACAGCTACCGCACTTATCTTCTGTCGAAATATTGTCCCAGAGAAAGGTTTTATATTTTTGAATGTCTTCAGTTGCGGGGGGAGGGCCAGTATATTCAATAGTCCCTGGGTCTTGTTGTTCTGGTGGATTTGTTTCAACTTCACTGCCACCTCCGCCACAAGCACTTAAACCTAACACTAAAGCGAATATTGCTAGGTACTTTATTAAGTCATTTTCCAAGTGTTTATTCAGTAAATGGTTCACCATTACTCTCCCATACAATATTCGCCAACTTCAGCAAAAACACGCTTAAGCTGATAAGCGTTTTGCTTGAACGACTCTGTTGTGGAACTAATTTGTGCTAAATCATTAGCACTTTCAGCGTCACGAAGACAGACAGTGTTAAATACTTTTTTCACTTGGCAATGGGCAAATGCTTGACTGTTAGCAAACTCTTCTCCGAATGATTTTGCGCCAGCGCCTTTACCGGTCAAATTTTCATCCCAGCCGAGTTTCTGATTAACGCCTTCACGCCAGTAATTTTGCCACTGATCATCTTTAGTGACGAAACCGAAAGGGAACGTTGTTGAATTATTATGATATTTTCGCTGAACGCGAGTTCCAGTCGTAGCATCCGTTTGACCTTGTCGATTGTAAGAGATTGCGCCCAATTCCCCCGTAGGGTCTGTTTCACCATTAAAGTCATATTCGTAATAGGCGAAAGCTTGGGCTAATGGATCCATACCACTATGGCAACCAAGGCAGTTATTGAGGAATAATCGACTATCCCCACCTGGACTTCGACTAACATCTTGACGAATTCGATCAGGAGAGCGTGTGGTGTCTTTCAGTGGTTCTAAATCTGTACATAAGTGATTCATTAAAGTGAATCTGAGCATGGCTCTATTCGTACCTAAATAGAAAAACGCTTTCGCCGCAGCTCTACTTGTTAATACGCCGGCGGTGGCGGCTGCAGGTAAACCGTTTAAGCTGGACTGTGTTGTTCTTTCTAAACCGTCAGATAAATTAATGAACTGATCTTCTAGTGCTTGATAATGTTGATTATTATTGGTGCTATAAGCAGGTACGCCTAAGCTATCCTTTCCGGTGTAAAGTATATCTGCTTGTAGAATCTCTCTAAAATCAACATCATCTCTGACGATACCGATTAAGGTTGCACTATAGTCATTGAGCGGTGCAAAAATATCTTGGTCGGTATTCGTTGCTGGTGTCGCAAATAATTTTAGGGTCGTAGAGTAAAAGGCAGGAGACTCCATTGCTTTATAAGCTGCTTCTATGGGTTTATTGTCATCAAGCAATGCCACCATTTCCAGCAAGGTTATTTCTGACGCAGCAACTCCTGTTAATCTATCGTGTAATTGTTTCGCTTGTTCTAAAGTGCTCGCATGGGCAAGCGAAATTGAACTTGCTGCAATCCAAATTGCCAAGTACCCAAAAAAACAGTTAATTAAAGTTTTTAGCATCAGCCTGTTTTCACACGAATTTAATGGTATATCAGTGCGGAGTTGCATTTTTATAGGTCTCCTTGAATGTTTCTTAGCCAAAGGCAATTAAAAATTTAACCGGTTCTAGTTTAGAAAGTGGCTAACAAATCAGTAATCCATCGACTTGCTAATCTGACATTTAACCAATAAAGAACATCGATTGGTTAAATATAAATCAATAAAAGTATTGAAACATTGAAACTATGTGGTAATAATGTCAAGAAATTTTACACTTTTATCTTAAAAAAGTTAAATATTATTGAGTTTTCATAAAAAACATAAAATTATTTGACATTTTTCAGTTAATAGTCTTTAAAAGTTAATAAACAGTAAAATGGTGTCGGTATTTTTTACACTTTTAGTTTTTTCTGTTGAAGATTTGTA
>Ga0209292_1001112_pt1 | contig 33441 bp, 37 predicted proteins | sample GOMGulsemesocosm_2_FD_184634 | JGI IMG/M metagenome (GOLD analysis project Ga0209292, IMG submission 184634) | Methane-oxidizing microbial communities from mesocosms in the Gulf of Mexico - GOM9C Gulf of Mexico (SPAdes) (version 2) | ecosystem: Environmental > Aquatic > Marine > Cold seeps... | reverse complement strand
CAGATTGTTTGATTAAATTGTTAAAGAGCGTGCTTACCGGCTAGGCCGTATCAGCGAGGTGCGTACTATACGCTACCTTTGAACCTTGTCAACATCTAAATTTCAAATCGCTTTGAAATTCTTTGTTGGCTCAAACTCATCGAGTTTGTTGGTTCGGACTGGGTTAGTAACTTGCATCACCGTCCTTGTCTGTGGGGTCGCATTATAGGGATTAAGCAAACGTTGGCAAGCGTTTATTGCAACAAAAACAGGTTATTTTTAGCATTAATTTTTATACCTATTTTGATAACAACTTATCCACAGAAACAGGAAAGTTACTCACTAAGTTATTATAAACCGTCAACTACAGCAGCTAAATCATCATAAATCGCTGTAGCTAGCTTTTCGCCCTGTTCAGTAATCTTTTTTCCAGAACGTACTATGTAGTTAGTATTAATACCAGCAGCTATTCCAGCCTGTATATCGGAAACTTTGTCACCCACCAATATTGACTGTGATAAATCTATTTCTAATTCTGCAACCGCTTCCTTAATCATACCCGCCTTTGGTTTACGACAATCACAATCAAGTTTGTATTTACCAATGCCATGTTGAGCATGGTGAGGGCAATAATAGATACCATCGAGATCAACGCCTCGATCGGCAAGTGACCAGTCCATCCATTCCGTTAACGTATGAAACTGCTCCTCTGAAAAGTACCCACGAGCGATTCCTGACTGATTAGTTATTACAACTAATAAATATCCTTGCTCTTTTAATTTTTGTAAGGATTCAATAACGCCTTCGATAAACTCAAAATCATCAACAACCGATACATAACCATTATCTACATTTATAACACCATCTCTATCGAGAAAGATTGCACGTTTACCGTTACTTGCTGTCATACTTTTTCCTTAATTTATTAGTCGATGCTATTATCGCTTTTTTTCTTCTATTATAAAGAGTTTCTTATGTTACGTTTTATCCCTCTCTTTTCTGCACTCTTTATAGTGGGCTGTAGTAATTACCAATTCAGCTCTAATGTTGATAAAGAAAACTTTGATGAGTATTTCAAACCTTCGCAAGTTACTGTCTATTCTAAATCTGATTTACAGACCCTAGATTACCAATTGCTTGGAGCTGTGGAAGGTAGCAGTTGCCAGAGAAACAGTAACGATATTCCTGCCGATATAAAAGAAGCACGAACAAATGCGCGTATTAACGCTGCTAATATGAATGCTAATGGCATTGTTTTTCAGTCTTGCATCGATTTTGAAAGCGATAAAAGCTGTATCTCTAATGTAATCTGTTACGGTCGCGCTATTGATGTGATGATCGATGAATAATATTGCATTCGAAACCATTGCAAAGATTCACTCTCCTTATAAAGAGAAGTTTGCTGTTCCACGACAACCGGGCTTAGTGCCAAGTGCACAAGCCCTATTGGAAATATTACCCCCCTATGACGATATTAACGCTTTTACCGGACTAGAAGACTTCAGCCACCTATGGTTAATGTTCATTTTCCATAAAAACAAACAAAGCCATGATTGGCAACCCACTGTGCGTCCGCCTCGTTTGGGTGGTAATAAACGCATGGGTGTTTTCGCAACACGTAGCCCTAATAGACCCAACCCTATTGGTTTGTCATTAGTTGAATTTAATGGTGTTATTCAAAAACAGGGAAAACTGTTTTTACAGCTAAGTAATATTGATCTGGTTGATGGTACTCCCATAGTCGATATCAAACCCTATATTCCTTATGCTGATAGCAAGCCAGAAGCAAGTGCAGGGTTTGCTCAAATGGAGCCTGAAACATTAATGGATGTTTGTTTCTCTGAAGCTGCATTAACAATAATTGCAGAAGATACAAGTTTAAAAACATTAATAGAGCAGGTTTTAAAGCAGGACCCCCGCCCAGCGTATAAAAAAGGTAAATCAGACAGCAAAACCTATGCGATGCATCTTTTGGAGTTTAATATCCTATGGCAGGTCACTAAAGATACTATTGTAGTTACTACTATCGAGCCCCTGATTTAGCAAAGATATAACCACTCACCGCACCAGCAATAGCACCTAGAAGGTGACTTTCAAAAGATATACCTGGTGTTGAGGGTAAAACACCAAAAATCAATCCGCCATAGAATACAAGTGTAATTATTGATATGAATAAGTGCAAAAACCTACGACGTACAAAACCATAAATAATTAGGTACCCCCAAAAAGCATAAATTACACCACTCATACCTATATGGACAGTGTTACCACGTGCAAATAGCCACACTAATAAACCTGTGCTGATAATATGAATAATAAACAGCAACCAGAAGCGTTTAATACTCTTCAAACCAATCAGAGTTCCAAATACAATAAAGGGAAAAAAGTTACTAAATAGGTGCAACCAACTGCCATGTAAAAATGGAGAAAACAAAATGCCAGATAGGTGCGCTGTTGAACGAGGAACAATGCCAAATTGGTTTAAATTAATAGGTAACAGTGTATTTAAAATAATAACCAACGTGCAAACCAACATAATAGTTAAACTAACTTTGCCACTTCGTAGATATTGCTTCATTTCACTCTCTTTCTTATATAAAATCCTCCTTTTATATTGACCCGAAACCTTAAGGATTACCATGCGCACTACCAATTATTTACTTTCAACACAAAAAGAAGCACCAAGCGATGCTGTAATTGCTAGCCATCAGCTAATGTTACGTGCAGGTATGATCCGTAAATTAGCATCAGGTTTGTACACTTGGTTACCAACGGGTCTACGTGTATTACGTAAAGTTGAAAACATTGTGCGTGAAGAGATGGAGCGAGCAGGTGTTGTAGAAATTCTAATGCCAGTAGTACAACCCGCTGACCTTTGGCTGGAAACAGGCCGTTGGGATAAATATGGTGGTGAGCTTTTACGCGTTAAAGACCGCCATAGCCGCGACTTTGTATTAGGTCCAACACATGAAGAAGTCATTACAGAATTAGTACGTAAAGAGGTAAACAGTTACAAACAACTGCCATTAAACCTTTTCCAAATTCAAACTAAATTCCGTGATGAAACTCGCCCACGCTTTGGTGTGATGCGTGCACGTGAATTTACCATGAAAGACGCTTACTCATTTCACCTAGGTCAAGAGTGTTTAGAAGAAACATACCAAGGCATGTATGACGCATATTGTCGTATCTTCGAACGTTTAGGTCTTGAATACCGCCCGGTAATTGCTGACTCAGGTAGCATTGGTGGCAGTGCTTCTCATGAATTCCATGTTTTAGCAGAAAGTGGTGAAGATGCAATCGTATTTTCAACGGAAAGTGACTATGCAGCAAATGTTGAAAAAGCAGAGGCACTAGCCCCTACTTTTGATCGCCCATCAGCAAATACACAAATAGCAGAAGTTGAAACACCTAAAACTGAAAGCATCGAAGATGTTTGTAAAGTACTTAATGTAGAAGCGACTCAAGTTGTAAAAACACTTTTAGTTGAAGGTAGCTGTGAAGAGGGTGAAACCGCACCTATCGTTGCATTAGTCGTTCGTGGCGATCATAACCTTAATGAAATTAAAGCTGAAAACCTCGAGGGTATCGCTAGTCCACTTGTATTTGCTAACGAAGCGCAAATTAAAACAACTGCTAACTGTGATGCTGGTTCAATCGGCCCTAAAGGTTTAACTATTCGTACTATCGTTGACCGCAGTGCAGAGAAGTTAGCAGACTTTGTATGTGGCGCAAACAAAACAGGTAAACACTTAACGGGTGTTAACTGGGATCGTGATATTGAAGGTTATGAAGTTGCAGATATTCGTGACGTAGTAGAAGGCGATGCTAGCCCATGTGGTAAAGGCACACTTTCATTTACACGTGGTATCGAGGTTGGCCATATCTTCCAGCTTGGTAACACTTACTCTGAAGCGATGAAAGCGGCGGTATTAAACCCACAAGGTAAAAACGAAACATTAATGATGGGTTGTTACGGTATTGGTATTTCGCGTATTGTGGCAGCAGCGATTGAACAAAGTAACGACAAAAATGGCATCATTTGGAACGATACATTAGCGCCATTTAGTGTTGTTATCGTGCCAATGAATATGAAAAAATCACATCGTGTTGCAGAACTTGCAGAGAAATACTACGCAGAACTACAAGCAGCTGGTATCGAAGTATTGCTTGATGATCGTAAAGAGCGTCCAGGTATTATGTTTGCTGACGCAGAGCTAATCGGTATGCCACATACGCTAGTGATTGGTGATCGCAGTATCGATAACGGTGTTATTGAATACAAAGATCGTCAATCTGGCGAGAAACAAGAAGTTAAAATTGAAGAAGTTATAGACTTTATCAAAGCTAAACTAGCATAAATTTTACAAGACAAACCATTGCTATAATGGTTTGTCTTGCTTCTCTAGTTGCTTCTGTAACTTTTTAATATAATTTTCTTGAGAGCTTAAATTAAAGCTATTCTCAACTGACTGCCATTGTAGCTTTTGATTCTCCTGAGTTAAAATACTCACCTGTGTTTGCTGAAAAATAACCAAACCAACTAATGCGCTAAACAACACCAGCAAAACCAAAATAGCATCAAGGTGCAGGGTAAACTTCTTCTTCACAAAAAACCTCTTTAAAAAAATAATAACTTATCATCTACCTATATTCTCATTAAACTATATAAAATAAAATAAATGTTATTGAGATTTACGATGAAACTACACAAAAAAACACTATTAATCAGCGCTCTCTTTATATTTTTCACAACCCTAAGTTTTGCGACCACCAATATGATTAACAACCCTTTTAATGTCATTAGTGAGCAAACACTCACCAACAACTTCAATCCAGAAATTTTAAGCTTTTGGGATAAAAATGCCCAATCCAAAACATTTCAGGGGAATGATAATAAAACAGTACATACAGTTTCAATTACAACAGGCAACAATAACGTTATTGTGATTAGCCAAGGCCGTAACGAAAGCGTTTTAAGCTATAAAGAGCTAGCTTATGAATTACACCAACAGGGTTATGATGTTTTTCTTATCGACCATCGTGGGCAAGGCTTTTCCGAGCGATTTGGCGGAGATCAACACCGCGGTTACGTCGTCGACTTTCAGGATTACGTAGATGATCTCAATCACTATGTTAAGTCGCTACAGCTAGATAAAAAGTATCAGCAGCGTTATCTCTTATCTCACTCGATGGGCGGGGTGATTAGCGCGCTATACCTGCAGCAGTATAATAATCCATTTCACGCAACTGCTTTTTTCAGCCCTATGTTTTCAATTGATTTTGGCCCGTTACCAACTTTTCTGGCTAAGATAATCAGTTATAGCAGTGCAGAAGTTTGTAGCTGGTTTACCGATAAAGCCTGCTATGCACCAGGCGGAAAAGGTTACATTAAAAGTAAATTTGAAGGTAACTCACTCAGTCACAGTGACGTTAGATTCAACTCAAGCCAACATGGGTTTGAAGAGTTTCCACAAACCCAACTTGGTGATGCCACCATGCGTTGGGTTTCAACCAGTATTAGTGCGACTGAACAAGCCATAAATAATGCACACAAAATTGAAATCCCCTTAATAATGTTTGAAGCAGGTGATGATTCAATTGTTACAAACGAAGGCCAAAAGGCGTTTTTCTCCAATGTAACAAATTGTAAATCAAATCAGTTTTTAACCATTAATGGGGCAAACCATGAGATATTACAAGAGCGTGATGAATATCGCACTCCTGCTCTGAATCACGCACTTCAATTTTTCTCAGAAATAGCACAAGGTAAACAAATATGTATAAAGTAGCCATTTCAGATCTTGACGGAACATTACTTGGCCCAGACCATAAAATATCTTCACAAACAAAAAACAGCATTCATAACTGGATTGAGAGTGGCCGTAAATTTGTCATCGCAACAGGTCGCCACTATATCGAAGCTAAAAGTTTACAGGATCAATTAGGCGAGCCAATTTATTTAATCACTTCAAATGGTGCGCGCGTGCATAATAAATTGGGTGAAATTATTCTTAAACAAAACCTACCCACTGATATTTCCACCGAGATATGCGATTTCGATTTAGATAAAAAAATTCAAATAAATTTATTTACTGATGAGCATTGGTATGCCAACTTTCGCTTAAAAGAACTAGATGATATTAGCCTTGGTGGAGAGTTTGACTGCCAAGAGGCAAACCTAAAAGAATTAGATAAAAGCAACACCATTAAAATCTTCTTTTGGGCTGAACGTGAGTTGCTTGAAGTAGTTTACAAAGACTTAAATAAACGCTTTGGCAATCGTATAAACCTGACTTTCTCACTTGATAAATGTTTAGAAGTGATGGACGCAGGCACCAACAAAGGTACCGCTGTTAAAGCGGTATTAAAAGAGAAAGGCTTTAAGACAGAAGAAGCGATCGCCTTTGGTGATGCAATGAATGATGTTGAGATGTTATCACTTGTTGGCAAACCCGTATTAATGAAAAATAGCCAGCAGGCACTACGAAATGAATTAACAGATGCCGAAACAACATTATCTGCAAAAGAACATGGTGTAGCTGTCAAAATAGATCAATTATTAGCATAATTTAGTCATCATGTAGTAATAACAATGTAATAGTTGTCATTACTACACATATTTATTTCCTTGAGGGTGAAATAATAACAACCACTGTTATACTGAGGTAGGTATCCCGATTACTTTTATGGAACAAAGGTTTATTATGCGTCCCTCAGCCCTATTTTTTACACTACCGATATTTCTTTTTTCCTGTAGTTCAACAACATTACCTCCACCACCTCCTCCTGTAGAAGAGAAACCCACGCCTATTATTAAGCAAGACTTTTCTAACGTGTTAGAAGGTAACTTCCGTGGTCAGTTCAGCTTTGGGGATGGCAAAGGTTACTTTAAAGCATGTGATGCTAATAAAGAATTTTCAGTTAATGCTAACTTTGCACTGCGTAATATTTATGAGCAAATAGCCTCTTCGCCTTATACACCTGTTTACATTGAATTTGCAGGTGAGGTCACCTTTCCAAAAGACAGCTCAGAAAAATCAGATGCAATTATGCGTATTGACAGAGTACACCACATGGCACTCGCTAAAGCATCGTTGCAATGTGCCAAGCCGATTGATACCTTTTTATTCAAAGCTAATGGTATAGATCCATACTGGCGTTTGAGCATCGATAACCAGCAACTTTTCTTCTCAACAAAGGCAAGTAATCAAGCCTATGATGTTGATGATGCCGATTTTAGAACAACACAGATCAACACTATCACCACCACTAATAAAAAAGGTCAAAAACTGAAATTGAAAATTCAGCCTGGCCATTGTTACGAGCTTAATAATAAGGAATATTGGGGTTATACAACAAAAGTTGATAGCATTTGGGGGGAGTATACGGGCTGTGGAGAGCCTGGTTGGCCTATTGAAGATCAAGTATTTACCGGTTACTACTTAAGTAAAAATGCTAATACAACAACAAACTTGGCATTGAACCCTAACTATACAGTTGAGTACAAAGAAAAAGTTGATGGTAAAGAGACTATCAAAACAGGTTTTTGGAAAACAAATGCGCCAAACCGTGTCGTTGTAATGTTAACCCTACAAGATGGAAAAACATTACGCCAAGAACTTATTTTTAAACGAACAGGGTTAACCATCAGCGTTGAAGAAGTTAACAATAGCAATATTGTTACACCGCTAAAGCAGCCTTTAGTTTTCAACAAAATGAATGCACAAGAGGGGATTGAAGAGGTCAAGGTTAACCGCATAAACCGTGACTTCTCAGCAGAGAACATTAGCCCAGGTGAAGTCGTTGATGTAGAGATACAAAAAGCGGTGAACAACTACTTTAAGATCCATCGTACCGACCCGAAGGATACTAAGTTTAGCGCTGTAAAATATGACTTAAACGGCAATGGTATCGACGAAGCAATCGTACTTCTTGACTGGTGTTCAAATAAAAATGGCTGTGAGGCATTAATCTTTGAAGGCAGAAAAAATGGCTACCGATTCTCTAGTCGTATCTCTCGAATCCATGCCCCTATCGTTATATCACAAAGTCAGCATTATCTATGGCAAAGCCTATTAATTGAAAAAGAAGCTGGCTGGTCATTACTTAACTTTGATGGCCTAAGTTACCCTATTCATACTCGTGATTTAACGCCAATTAATAAAGCAGATTATGAAACGGGCGTGGTATTATTTGATAAAGGCAGACCAACACAGTGGTTTCCAATTAAGATGTAACATAAATTGTACATCGATACTTAGAAAGGGGCATTAGCCCCTTTTTTGTTGCTTAATAACTACTGCACTGGAGAGTTTAAAATTGTTTCAAAAAAAGCGTTCTCAAAACGATATTTAGACGCTTTTTCATCACGAAGTAATTCTGAAGTTAAGACTGACTTAGGTTTGCTGTAACCATTTAATATCAATACAAAAAGGCGATCCCCTTGCTCTGACTTCACAACTCCTAATAAGTTAGCCACCCCTTTCATCGAACCTGTTTTAGCAAAAACCTTTCCCTTAAATTGTTTACCACGTACGCCTTTATGATATTTTAGCGTGCCATCAATACCGGCAACAGAAAAGCTAGAGAGTAACTCAAATTGCTTGTCATTTTTATAAACAAACTTTAATACAGACATGAATAACTCAGCACTCATTAAGTTATGGCGTGATAATCCAGAGCCATCAGCCAAATAAGCATTTTCAAGATCAATGCCCTGCTCAGCTAAAATTGCTTTCACCGCTTTACTACCATTTCTAAAATTACCGGCACGCTGAAAGTAACTTGCGCCTAAGGTCTTAAACAGGCTATCAGCAATTAAGTTATCTGACTTTTTCATCATAATTTTTAAAAGCTCATCAAGCTCTGGTGATTGATAGCTTGTTAATACTTCTACATTTTTTTTGTCCTGCCTTTTACTCTCTAAGCGAACTTTACCAATTAATTTTATTCCTGCTTTTCTTAACTCACTAGCAATTATTTTTGAGGCATATTGGAAAGGGTCATTAACTGCAAACGCTAAACCGAATGGGCGATTTCTTGGTACCATACAGCCCCAAAGGTGGTAGCTATTTTGGCTATTTCTGGTTACCTCTAACGCACAAAACTGCTCTTTACGTTGCTCTTTTGTCACTACATCCACATCCGCACTAATGGAAACGGGTTCATAACTTGGAATGAATAAAGTCGCTTTTTTGGCATCATTACTGCTCAGGCTTAAATTTCCTAATACACAGTTTTCATTAACAATAATAGCATTAGACGGCGCTGTGTAGCAGACACCTAGATCATTCCAAGCTTGCCCATTACTCCACTGATAACCATTAAAGTGTGATTGATTAAGCAAAAAATCACCAGATATCTCTTTAATACCAAGTTCTTTTAGTGAACGTAGCATCACTTTGATATCTGCCCGTTTTAACGTTGGATCACCGACAAAATTCAAACGTAGGTTTCCCAGATAGGTACTATTTTTTATATTGCCCTTATCACCTGTTAATGTGGTTTGATAACGAAAATCACCTCCTAAATGTAATTTAGCGGCCGTTGCCGTCAGTAGCTTTTGCATACTCGCTGGTGTACGTAACGTTTCTTGCTGCGACTGCGCAAGTACAGTTTTTTTGTTTGCATCCACAACCATATAAGAGAGCTGGGTGCCTTTGGGTAACAACGGGTGTAATGCTTGCCATTCATTAGCAACAGCATTTATTGAAGAGAGTAGAGAAAAGGCAACAATAAAACGAGTCAGCATTAGCTATATTCCAAAAATTAAATATTCTGCATCATAACGCCAATTTAAGACGAAAACACTTAAAGAATTCAAACATGAAGGTGTTATAATTAGCTATCTTCACAGGTTAACCATGAGTCTAAAACAATGAATAACCCGCTATACCAACAAAATATTATCTCTATCGCTGACTTATCCCGTAGCGACCTTGAACTAATCCTAGAAACAGCTAATTCATTAAAACAAAATCCACAGCCTGAATTGCTTAAAAACAAAGTGATCGCGAGTTGTTTTTTTGAAGCCTCAACACGCACGCGGTTGTCTTTTGAAACGGCAGTACAACGTTTAGGTGGCAGTGTGATCGGTTTTGATAGTGGTGGTAATACCTCACTAGCACAAAAAGGGGAAACACTAGCGGATTCGGTAAAAGTGATCAGCTCCTATGCAGATGCCTTTTTCATGCGTCACCCGCAGGAAGGGGCTGCGCGTTTAGCTTCTGAGTTTACTGATATTCCTGTTATTAATGGTGGTGATGGTGCAAATCAACATCCAACACAAACACTGTTAGACCTGTTTACTATCTATGAAACACAGGGCACATTAGATAACCTCAATATCGCCTTTGTTGGTGACCTGAAATATGGACGTACAGTACATTCATTGGCGCAGGCACTCTCACAGTTTAACTGTAAGCTGTTTTTTATCGCACCAGAAGCACTTGCGATGCCAGACTATATTCTTGAAGAACTTAACGATAAAGCAATTGGTTACTCTGTACACGCAAGCATTGAAGCGGTGGTTGATGACCTTGATATTTTATACATGACACGCGTGCAAAAAGAGCGCTTTGATGAGACTGAATATCAGCATATCAAGTCAGCTTTCCTATTAAATGCATCAATGCTGACTAACGCGCGTGAAAACTTAAAGGTATTACATCCACTGCCACGTGTTGATGAAATCAACAAAGATGTTGATGAGACACCACACGCTTATTATTTCCAGCAAGCACAAAATGGAGTGTATGCACGCCAAGCGTTGTTAGCACTGTTATTAACTAACCACTTTCAAGCGGAGGTTTAAATCATGAGCGACCATAAATTACAGGTTGAAGCGATTCAAAATGGCTCTGTTATTGATCATATCCCTGCGCAGCAAGGTATTAAAATTTTAAAGTTCTTCAAACTTGCACAAGCAAATGAAAAAATAACTGTTGGTTTGAACCTTAATAAAGAAAATGGCCAAGCTAAAGATCTCATCAAAGTTGAAAATACGCTGATCAGTGATGCCCAAGCTAACCAACTTGCACTGTTTGCACCCGATGCAACCATTAATCAAATTCAAGATTTTCATGTAGTGAACAAGTTTAAGGTACAGTTGCCGGACGCATTTGTTGGTGTGTTAGCTTGCCCAAATAGCAATTGTATTAGCCACAATGAGCCCGTTGAAACAAAATTTTATGTTAATAAACGTAATGCATTAAAACTGAAATGTCATTATTGTGAAAAATCTTTTGATAGCGCATTTTTTAATGAGCTAGATTAATTTTTCGTTAAAACATAATTGTAAATGAACACCTTACGTTTATACTCAAGTTATTATATTTGAACATTTGGAGATCAACCATGGATTATAATACTTCGTTGCTTTGTGATATTTATGCTGAAACCATTGATGTGGTTGAACCTCTATTAACTAACTTTGGTGGCCGTAATTCATTTGCGGGTGAAGTTGTCACTATTAAGTGTTTTGAATCTGTTGGCCTTATCTATAAAACACTTGAAGAAAATGGTGCAGGTAAAGTATTACTGGTTGATGGAGGTGGCTCATTACGCCGCGCACTCATTAACGCTAATATTGCAGAACTTGCCGTTGCCAATGACTGGGAAGGTTTAGTGGTTAATGGCTGTGTACGTGAGGTTGATGCACTTGAAGAGTTAGATATTGGTATTCAAGCAATCACAGCAATTCCTGTTGGTGCAGAAGATAATGAAGTTGGCGAAGTAAATGTAGCAGTCAATTTTGCTGGCGTAAGTTTCCTTCCTGAAGATATCCTATACGCAGATAGTACCGGCATTATTATCTCACCAGAGCCGTTAGAATTAGATGAGATTGAAGAGGACGAGTAATATTACTTTCTCTGAAGCATAAAAAAGCCCAATGAACTCACATTCATTGGGCTTTTTTTTAACAACAGAAAAACTACATCGTTTCTTCTGCTTCCTCGATTTTACCCACTAACGCACTTAAACGAGATTGCCATTGCTGGTGCTCTGCAGTTAATTTTCCATTAGCAGACTCAAGCGCTTCAGCCTTTTCTGACAAGCTTCTTTTATCTTCTTTAAGCTCTTCAACTTCCATCTGTAATAAAGAGATGGTATCTACTGCGTTCTGAATTTTGCTCTCTAATTTTTCTAGTAACTCTAATGTCATGGATTCGCCCCTTTAAGAATTTTTTATTAACAATCCAGTGAGAATAAGCATTCCAGCGCGCTTATTCAACCATTGTTTTTGATTTAGGAAAATAAATGTCAATATGTTACGCTTTTGCTCTATTTAATAGACTAATAGGGTAAAGAATTGATTAAACGTGGAAAATACAAACACTACAAAGGCAGTTTTTATCAAGTAGAAGATATTGCAACACATAGTGAAACAGAAGAGAAAATGGTTGTTTATCGCCCTTTGTATGGCGAGCAAGCGCTTTGGGTAAGACCACTAACAATGTTTGTTGAAGAAGTTAATATAGACGGAGTCAAGCAACCTCGTTTTGCTTTTGTTGAAGAGTAATAATACCAATTACAATAAACAGCTGATCGATTTAGCTAGTTAAAACAACATACTTAATGTAATTGGTATAATGATAAATTCAGTCACCATTACTGAATACTATGCAAGTAATGGTGATTCATGACAACTAGATATTTTGTTCCATTGAAAGAGAAGGCATCTCACAGGAAGGTCTTCCAACTATTCTAGCTGGTACGCCTGCAACTGTTGTATGTGCAGGAACAGGCTCTAAAACAACACTACCTGCACCTACTTTTGCACCAGTTCCAATCTCAATATTACCCAATACTTTAGCGCCGGCACCAATCATGACTCCTTGACGAATTTTAGGGTGACGGTCGCCACAATCTTTCCCTGTACCACCTAGTGTTACGCCTTGTAATAGAGATACATTATCTTCAATAATAGCAGTTTCACCAACAACAACCCCTGTTGCATGGTCAAACATAATGCCTTTACCAATTTTTGCAGCAGGATGCACGTCTACGCCAAATAATTCTGAACTACGGTTTTGTAGATACAAAGCAAGTGGTACACGCTTTTCATTCCAAAGCCAGTGCGCAACTCGGTAAATCTGAATTGCGTGAAAGCCTTTTAAATATAAAAGGGGAATAGAGTAATCTTCAACAGCAGGATCACGCTCTTGAACAGCAACAATGTCTGTCATAGCCGCGTTAAGAATCTCTGGCGACTTGATAAATGCTTCCTCAATCACTTCACGTACTAAAATAGCAGGCATAGTATGACTATCTAAGCGGTTTGCTAACTGGTAGCTTAACGCTGATTTAAAACTACTGTGATTTAAAATGGTAGAGTGGAAAAAACTGGCTAAAATAGGCTCGTTAGCTGAGCTTGCCCACGCTTCTTCGCGGATTTTTTTCCATAACTGTTGTTGTTCAGCTTGCATTAATCGTCATCCTTTTCGCTATTATCTGCCTTACTATCCACACTAAACCGCTGCCTTTCAGTTGCTACAACTGAAAGGGGGTCTAAGTGAATTAAAATATCTGCATGTGGGAACTGTTTCTGTAATTCTAATTCTAGTTTATCTGCTTTTTCATGCGCTTCAAACAAGCTCTGATCATCATCTAACTCTAAGTGCAGTTGGATAAACTTAGTATTGCCAGACTGTCGGGTACGTAAATCGTGTACACCGCGTATATCTTTTATTTGATATGCAGTCTTTAAAATTAACTCTTCATCTGATTTTGGTAACTGCTTATCCATTAGCGCATCTACAGATTGAGCACCAATCTCCCATGCACCGTGCAAAATATAAATACTCACTGCAATTGCAAATAGTCCATCAGCCCAATGCCAACCAATACCAGCTAAAATAAGCGCCAGTAATACTGCACCATTCATAAAAATATCAGTACGGTAGTGCATTGAATCAGCCTTAATTGCAAGGCTAGCGGTTCTTTTTACTATATAAGTTTGAAAACTCACTAGGGCAATAGTTACCAGCACAGAGAAAACCATCACTGCGATACCAACATTAGAAGCACTTATTTGATTGCCATTTATCAGTGAAGAGATACCGTTTAACATCAGTAAGACCGAAGAACCAGAGATAAAGGCTGCTTGAGCAAGCCCAGCTAGGCTCTCAGCTTTACCGTGACCAAAACGATGCTCATCATCAGCAGGTTGTAGTGCAATTTTGATGGCAAATAGGTTAATAATTGAGGTAGTGACATCCATTAAAGAGTCAGTAAGCGCGGCAAGAATACTTGAAGAACCGGTCATAAACCACGCTAATAATTTTACAATAATTAATAGTGAAGCAGCAACAATAGCAGCACGCCCAGCAAGATTAACTAAGCGAGAGTACTCCTCTTTACTTATATTTGTTTGCAAAAAATCACCATCATTATCTTAAACCTATAATAACTTCATTATACACAACAGCTAATCATTATCTCTTTATTTGTTATCTCTAACTTCCCCATACAAATCAAAGTAAAATACAAAGCACTTTTAATTGCAAATAAATTCACTTAAACTTCACCATGCTCTTATTAACAGAAGTTGACGACATTATGTCAACGATAAGTAATTGAATGTAAATAAGTGTAAATGAGATTACATTATCAATAAAAAAAGTGTTTAATAGCTACATCAACAAAATATACATCACACCTCTTTACTACGAATGGATTTGAATTAGAGATGAACTTAATTTTATTTTAGCCTTTCTTAAGTGACTTATACTTATGCAAGGGCATAACAATAAGGCCACACTATGAAAAATCTTCTATTAATTGATGATGATCAAGAGCTTGTCTCCCTACTTGCTGAATTCCTAACACTTGAAAATTTTAATGTTGATACAGCCCCCGATGGTGAAAGAGGTTTACAGAAAGCATTAACTGGTGACTATGACCTATTATTACTGGATGTAATGATGCCACGCATGAATGGTTTTGATATGTTAAAACTTCTTCGTCAAAAAAGTGATACGCCGGTTCTTATGTTAACAGCAAAAGGCGACGAGATTGATAAAGTACTTGGTCTTGAGATGGGCGCAGATGACTACTTAGCAAAACCATTTAGCGAGCGTGAATTACTTGCACGTATTCGTGCAATTTTACGACGTACACAGTATAAAAATACAGAAGTACCAAGTAAACTAACACACCTAGATATTGAACTTTTCCCATCTCAGCAACAGGCTATTTGCCAAGACTTTACCATTGAGTTAACTGGTACTGAGTTGCTATTATTAGAAAAATTCTTGGCTCATCCAGGCGAATTATTTTCAAAAGCAGAGTTAAGTGAAGAAGTGTTAGGTAAGAAATTACAACCTTTTGATCGTAGTATTGATATGCACCTAAGCAATATACGTCGTAAACTGCCAACTCGATTAGATGGACAAACTCGGGTGAAAAACTTCCGTGGCCGTGGATATATGTGGCTAGAGGGTGAAACTAATATGCCCGTAGCAAGTTAATAAATAAGCGCATCACACTCCTTACAATGAGTTGTGGTGCATTTTTACAAGGATTGTATTGTGCAATGGAAATCTCTTAATTCACTTTTCACTAAGATCTTTGCCGCCTTTTGGTTATTAATCGCCCTATTAATTAGTGCACTTATTCTATTACCACAGCTTGATGGCCGACAGCTTCAACCAGTTTCCAGTAATGATCTAACAGACCTCCGCCAGCAATTTAACCAACTCACAGAGCTAATAGAAAAGAATCCACTACTTAGTAGTCATTCCCTGTTGGTGTTACTTGCTAAAAGTACAGACAAAGAGATCTACCTAACCGATCTATCAGGTCGTTTAATCAACCATCGCGCACCTAAAAAGATGCGCCAGTTTATACTTGATAGTCAATCAGCTAAAACACCACTTAAAAAAATCAATACTTATAAAACCTATTTTGGTCCCACTTTAGTAGAGCATAACCACGATGACCTGCTTATTTATATATCGGTACCGAATCAAAAAAAATCACTGGAGTTAGTAGAATGGTTACTCGATAAACCGTTATTGTTGCTACTTACAGCACTATTAATTAGCACTCCTATTTGTGCATTTTTTGCATGGTATTTAACATATCCACTGCGTCAGCTTCGTGATATATCAACCAAAGTCGCGCAGGGGGACCTGGATACGCCCTTCCCACAAATAAAACATAGTGATGAAGTGACTCTCTTGGCAAAGTCGATGTCGTTAATGGTTGGCTCACTAAAAAATATGCTCAATAACCAACAACGTTTATTAAGCGATATATCTCATGAGTTACGATCCCCATTAACGCGTTTAACACTTGCTCTTGCAATCACTAAACGCCACAGTGGTGAAAACAAAGAATTACAACGCATTGAATTAGAAACCGAACGAATCGAACGTATGATAGCCGAGATGCTTAACCTTTCTCGCATTCAACTACAACCAGATAAAAAGGTAGATCTGGCAGTGGATGAGTTTTTAGAAGATCTTTTTTTAGATGCACAATTTGAAGCGAATGAATATAGTAAATCCTTTAGCTACCCAACACTGGATACAGTCTCTATCAATATTTATCCAGAGCTTGCATATCGTGCCATTGAAAATATTATTCGTAATGCCATTAAATATGCACAGAAAGAGATTACTGTAGAAATTGAAATAGAAGAGCATACAATCACTTTAAGTATCAGTAATGACGGCCCACTGATTCCAGAAAGTGAATTAGTGAATATTTTTCGCCCCTTCTACCGCTTAACCGAGTCACGGGAAAGAGAAACTGGTGGCGCTGGATTAGGCTTGAGTATTGCTGAAAATGCACTGTTAAAGCATGGGGGGAAAATTTGGGCAGATAACCTTGGTAATCAGGTATCGATGCATTTACAATTCCCCCGATTTAATTAATAAACAAACAAAGTTTCTTGATTGAAATAATATGATGCGCCTGAGAGTCACTAAAAGCAGACGTGATTATTTCTAATCCAACTTTTTATTATACACAGAGGCACCATGATTGAGATTGCACTTTATGAACCAGAAATTCCACAAAACACTGGGGCTATTATCCGCCTATGCGCAAATACAGGATGTGCATTACATTTGATTGAACCGCTAGGGTTTGATTTTAATGAAAAAAGAGTACGCCGCGCAGGATTGGATTATCATGAAATTGCTAATATTCAACACCATAAAAACTACCAAGCTTTTTTAGAAGCGGTAAAGGGTAAACGCATTTTTGCTTGTACAACGAAAACAACGACCTTCCACAGTGATGCAAACTTTGAAAGCGATGATGTTTTACTGTTTGGACCAGAAACACGTGGTTTGCCAAGTGAAATTTTAGAAGCGCTACCTGTAGAACAAAAACTACGTATTCCAATGCAACCAGAAAGTCGCTCAATGAACCTTTCAAATGCAGTCTCTGTGTTTGTGTATGAAGCATGGCGCCAACTTGATTATACTGGTGCAGTATAGAGTATGAACTAACAGCTGGTAGCCAAAGGTTTGTAAGTGCTAGCTTTCAAACCTTGAGCTTTTCGATTTCCGATTTTTCAGTTTCTAACCTTGTACTCTAACTTGGTCACGGCCCGCACTTTTAGCCTTATATAAGGCTTCATCGGCACGTATTAAACAGCTCTCTGCAGACTCAATAGGCTGGTATTCAGAGATGCCAAAGCTTGCTGTTTTTTTACCAACACTTAGAAATATACACTGGGAAACAACCTCTCTTAACTTCTCAGCTAAAATTAGCGCTTCCTGTAAGTTAGTTTCCGGACAAATAATTAAAAACTCCTCCCCTCCCCAACGCCCCAATACATCACTATTACGAATATTATCTTCAATCAATAATGCAAATTGCTTTAATAGCTTGTCACCCGCCAAGTGGCCAAATTTATCGTTAACCAATTTAAAGTGATCAATATCAACCATAATCAAACTGAATGGGGTTTTGTAACGTTTATTTTGAGCTTCTGTTTGTAACAAAACTTTATCAAGATAGAGTCGATTATGAATATTGGTTAATTTATCGGTTTGAGATAACGCAGTTAGTACTCTTGCTTGTTTTCTTAACAAATAATTTCGATAAATAACAAAAGCAATGACAAAAATAACAATTAATATTAATGCGCGGATTTTTTCAGGGGAGTAACGGTCTATATACTTTTGCTTTATCCACTTTGAGAGAATTTCATGACGTTCTTGTTTGCTTTCATGCAATTTAAGCTTGTTGATAATACTCCACAAAATGGGTTTATCACGATTAACAAACAGTGTTAATTGCATATTTAAATCTGTTATCCCTACAACTCGTAATTCATAGAGGCCCATCTCTGCCATTTGATAACTGGCAATCGCCATGCTCATCAGAATCAGATCATACTGTTCATCAGCAACACCTAATAGCCCCTCTTTTATATTATCAACATCGATAAATGTAACATCAGGATAGGCATCAATAATTACGTTGCGGTAACCAGCATCACCTAACACAGCGATACGTAAATCTTTAACCGCATTAAGGTCAGGGATATAGTGCATGTTATTTCTTGCCAGCATTACAATAGGATTTTTTATCGTAGAATAAGTCGCACGATAGTTTTTTTCAATGACTGAGTTATTAGCACTCGCAGAGATAATGTCGACCTGCTTATCAGTAGAGAAATGCATGGTGTGTTGCCAGGTTAATGTTTTAGTAACATTAAAAACAATCCCAGACTTTTCACTAATCAGGTTTAAGACCTCAGCAACAATACCAACATAGTTTCCTTCTTTATCAAAACCTTCAAAGGGAAACCAATCTGAATCACCAATAACCGTCACTGTCGGGTTATCTTTTATCCAAGCTAACTCTTGCTCTGTAAACTGCAATTCATTGCTGTCACTATTGGCGATATTAGTTTCTAACAATAGCTCATCGTCACTAGCAAAAAGACTAGCAGTAGAAAAGACCAATATACTTGCGACAATCATTAAGAAATAACGCACAAAAAATCCTTTTTTTATTGTGGTTGTAACAGTTCAACTAATAATTGTACCGTTCGATTACCACGAAACTCATTGATATCTAAACGATAGGCACAAAACACCTTTTTTACCATTGGGTTCGGCCATACTGTTAGATCAACATTAAAAGCGATAGCATCAATTGCTTTACCATCTACTTCTAATACCATTTTAAGGTGTTTCTCGCCAACTAAACGTTGCTGTAAAATTTTAAACTCACCATCAAACAGTGGTGCTGGAAATGCTTGTCCCCAAGGCCCCGCTTCACGTAGCTCCTGAGCCTGTTCTAAATTAAACTGTTGTGCAGTTAATTGCCCATCAGAAAGCAATATATTAGTTAAAGTCGCTTCATCCACCTGATCTTTTAATAATTCATTAAGCGTTTCTTTAAACAGTTTAAAGTCACTCTCTTTAATTGATAACCCGGCAGCCATTGCGTGACCACCAAACTTTAAGATCACACCAGGGATCTTTTTATCTACAAGATCTAACATGTCACGTATATGAATCCCCGGAATCGAACGCGCAGATGCCTTGATTTCACCTGCATTACCTTTAGCAAAGATAAACGTTGGACGATAATAGGACTCTTTAATACGTGAGGCGACCAAACCAATTACCCCTTGGTGCCAGCTTGCATCAAACAGACACACAGCATGGGGAATATTGGTCTCATCTATTTTTAAACTAGCCAAGGTTTTAAGCGCTTCTTCTTGCATGCCTTGCTCAATTTCACGGCGGGAGTGATTCAATGCATCAAGTTCATTTGCCATAATATTTGCTTGCATCGGATCATCACATAACAACAATTCAACGCCATAACTCATCTCATCTAAACGCCCAGCAGCATTTAACCTTGGTCCTAATGAGAATCCTAAATCACTCGCCACCAGCTGTGCTTGGTTACGTTTAGCAACACTAATGAGCGCACTAATGCCCGGCCGACAAACACCTGCGCGAATACGTGCAAGACCTTGTTGTACCAATGTTCTATTATTTGCATCTAGTTGCACCACGTCAGCAACTGTACCTAAGGCAACAATATCTAAAAGGTTAGCTAAGTTAGGGGGCTGTTGATTGAAGTATTTTTTTTCAGATAGATAACTGCGTAGTGCAAGCATCAGATAAAAAGCCACACCAACCCCTGCTAAGTTTTTACTTGGGAAGTGACAATCAATTTGGTTTGGATTAACAATCGCATCAGCATCGGGCAAAACATCAGCGGGTAGATGATGATCAGTGACCAACACTTTCACACCTAGCTTTTTAGCATGCTTGACACCATTGATACTGGATATGCCATTATCAACAGTCATTATCAGTTGTGCACCTTTGGCAATTGCTAAATCGACTGTTTCAGGGGTGAGACCATAACCATAATCAAAACGGTTAGGCACAAGGTAGTCAATATGAGTAAAACCAAGCATTCGAAACGCCAACATACTTAATGCAGTACTCGTCGCACCATCTGCATCAAAATCCCCAACAACCACTATTTTTTGATTAGATAACAAGCTTTGATATAACAGTTCACAAGCTTGCTCTATGCCTTTTAACTGTTGCGCATGTAGTAATGTTTTAGTGCTGTTATCAAGCTCAGTTTCGTTTTTAATACCACGGTTGGCATAAAGTTGTTTTAATAACGGTGAACAGGAGAGGTTTAAGAAACTCGCGTCAATAGATGGTCTGTTTTTTACTTGAATTGAGGACATAAAAAAACTGCATTAATAGTTAAATATTAATGCAGTTTATAGGATCTAACCCTTTTCTAACACCTATTAACCTTTGTTTTGCTCAAGCAGTGTTATTAAACGAGCGGCAGGCAGATAACCTGGTTGTAAGCTACCATCTTCTAATACTAAAGCCGGTGTACCAGTCACACCAAAGAACTGACCAAGCGCGTGTTGCTCTTTCACATTGTTGTTACAGCTTTTAGCATCAATCTGCTTACGTGACTTTGCTTTATCCATTGCTAATTTGGAATCATCAGCGCACCAGATAGAAACCATTGTATTGTAGGTATTTGAGTTTACGCCACCACGAGGAAAAGCTAAGTAGCGCACTGTAATGCCTAAATTATTATAATCTGCCATTTCAGCATGTAATTTTTGACAGTATCCACAGCTAGTATCTGTAAACACTGTAATTACATGCTTCTCTTTTTCAGCTTTATAAACAATCATATCTTTTTCAAATGCTTTAAGCTTCTCTTGGCGCAATACTGTTAAGCTTTTCTCAGTTACATTTTCCATTTTATTATCTAAATCATAGATATTACCGTGTACTAAGAACTGAGCATTTTTACTCACATAATAAACACCACGATCAGTTAATACTTCATATAAACCATCAACAGGTGATGGATTGATAGAACTAACAGAGATATCTAAGGTATTTAATTTGTTAGTAATGCTTTCAACAATGCCTTTATCGGCAGGTGCAGCGATAGAAAAAGAGCTAAAAGCAACAAGTGCTAACGCACCAATAAATTGTTTCTTAAGAAAAGTGAATTGCATGATTAAACCTATGTTTGCAAAGTAGAGTACTTAGATTATGCCCTATATTTTTAAATAGTTAAAATTTAACCGCTATTAGTGCAAAGTTACACTCTCTGAGTTATCTAACTGGCAACCTTCACATTGACCACAAGCCGTTTCTTGTAACTCCTCTGGTAAGTTTTTATTGTCATGCTTTTGCATAAAATTAACATGCTCAGAGATAAGCGCATCTGCATACTTTTTTGAATCTGAGACTGCTGAACGTTGATAATGCTCCAATAGAGTGACAATCGTATCATCTAGCACCTGTAGCGCAGAGAAACGAGTTTGTTCAGATAACTGCTGTTGATCTGCAAACTGTTGAATCTGAATATGTGCTAGTTGATGGTAATGAAATGCATCATCTCCCCTATTTTGATATTGGCAGACCCGTGCAAGATTGTAACAAGCCGTTTTATACAATCGCGCACTATGCTCGTAAGATGCACTTAAACTAAGATCATCAATTAACTTTTGTGCCTCTGCGAGTGCTTCACTACACCCTACCTCTGCATCAGAAAATTCACCAAGGCGAAGACTTAACAAACCTTCTTCAGTAAGTGATTGCCAACGTTCAAGTGAAAACTGTCCAATAGAAAATGATTGCATATTACTCTCCTCTCTATCCTGCTAATAATCGAACAAAGTGGTTGTGATTAACCTGCTTTGCTTGATTTACTTTAAAACCACTTTGTTCGCGCACCGTGGCAGCATGACCAGAAAAGTCTAAGTCGTTTTCTATTACCTCTCTAAACTTCACTTCCGGATCCGGCACTGCTGATATGAGCAGTTTAGTATAAGGATGCTGAGGGTTATTAATAACTTCATGGGTATCACCCCACTCCACAATTTGCCCCTTATACATAACCGCTGTTTCTTCAGCGATATAGTGCGCAGTTGCTAAGTCATGAGTAATATAAAGGAACGCCATATTATGCTCTGTTTTCATCTTTTTCATGGTATCTAATACCCCAAGACGAATAGAAACATCTAACATAGAGGTTGGTTCATCAGCCAATACTAATTCTGCACCAACCGCTAATGTCTTAGCCATATTGACACGCTGACGTTGGCCACCACTCAGCTCATGTGGAAATTTATCCGCTGTTAATGTAGGTAATTCCACTAGTGTTAATAACTCATCTATACGTGCACGTAATTTTTTAGAATTATTGCCACAACGATCATGAATCAACAATGCACGACTTAAGTGATGATAAATGGTATGGGTTGGGTTAAGCGAGCTGAAAGGGTCTTGAAAGATCATCTGTACATTTTTACGATAGTTTAATAGATCTTTACGTTTTGTAATCGTTGCGATGTCTTCTCCGTGAAAGAGTATTTTCCCCTCTGTTGGATTCTCTATTTTAGTAATCAGACGTGCACAGGTACTTTTGCCACAACCAGACTCACCCACTAATGCAAGCGCACGGCCTTTATGTATTTTAAAATTGATACCATTCAACGCACGAAAAACGCCCGTATTTGCAAAACCTCGGTCTTTAAAATCTTTAACGATGCCGTTCATCTCAAGAATGGGGGTGTTTAAATCAGTCATAAATACCTCTGTTATGCATTAACAATTTGGGGAATGAAATCAAGGTTAGGTTGATAGTGCTTACGCCCTTCATGAATAGAAGGAAACGCAGACCAAAGCTTTTTGGTATAAGGATGGCGCGGATAATTACGTATCTCCTGGGCTTCATTTACTTCAACCAACTTACCTTTATACATAATGCCAATACGATCACAGAACTGTGCCATCAGGCTTAAATCATGGGTAATAAAGAGAATAGAGAATCCAAACTCATCTTTTAATTGATAAATTTGCTGTAAAATTTCGCGCTGTACAACAACATCTAATGCAGTGGTTGGTTCATCCATCACAATCAGCTGTGCATTTAGCACTAAACAGATAGCGATAACTAAACGTTGACGCATACCACCAGAGAACTGGTGCGGATAATCGCGAATACGCTCACGTGGAATTTTTACCACGTCCATCAGCTTCTTAGCACGCTCAATCGCTTCTGCACGGGACATGTTAGTATGGGTTAAAATCACATCGCAAAACTGTTCTTCTATGGTAATAACCGGGTTTAGTGAGTTCATCGCACTTTGGAACACCATCGCCACTTTGGTCCAGCGATAATCTTGCAACTCACCATCGGAAAGGTTTAAGAGATCTACACCTTTGTAGAGGATCTCACCACTTGGAATAATTGCTGGCGGCTTTTGTAAACGGGTAATGGCAAAGGCAATGGTGCTTTTTCCACAACCAGACTCACCAGCAAGGCCAAATACCTCACCGGGTGCAATATCAAAACTTACCTCATTAACAGCACGAAATGCACCATCATCGGTAATGTAATCTACAACCAAATCTTTAACCTGCAGCAGAGGTTGTTCCTGTTCATCATTTTTCATTGAATTCCCTTTTAAAAATTAATATCAACAACAGGCAAATGATAATCATTAACAACCACAAACTCAATAGCTATTGGTAATAATTATCATTTAGTTTAATGAAAGCGTGCTTAGTCGATGTGTTTTTAATAAATATTCAAAGAGTATTAATGGAGTGGGTTTATTATCTATGGCAGTAGCAGGTAACTTATCTTTGTACTTACCTGCTAACTATATGTTTTTAAAAAGTGGTATTAATTCAGACGTGCTAAAACTGTTTTAGTACTTGCTCAACAAGCTTTTTAATTGTTTGTGAAGGGGTTTCTTTATCTGCAGAAGTTAGCCGCTTGGTTGCCCAGCCATGCCATGCTGGTTGAGCTGATTTAACGTCATAAATATCAATAGCGAGTTTACCCTGTGTGTATTGCGTAACATGTGACTCATTGACCACCACGTCATTGTATCGTCCACGATAATAACGACTTCCCCAATTAAAACGTCCACTGTAAGCAACCGGATAGTTATGCACTTTTATTTTTTCACGGTTACCCACACTGTATGAGATAGTAAAATCAGCTTTTTTAGCGTCATTTATTAATTGGTAACCTTTGCCAATAAATGCGCCTTCAATCGCCTTATCGACACGTACTTTCATGACCGGATTAATATCCATGCTAGCCATTAATATTTTGTCTTCATTTAACCATGAAAATGTTTTGTAATGACTGGTATCAATGTTGGTGTTTTTATCAAAGTTGACCTTTGCCTTTGGCGTAGCGCAACTCGCTAACAGTAGCAAAATGATATTTACGATTAATAATTTAAAATAGTTCATGGTTGCCTTTAAATATTTTAATTAACATAACGTTAGCTAACTGCCAATAAGCATGCCTTTATTGCATGGCAAACTCTTGCATTGCATTACGGCGATTTTCTAATAATTTAACCCACTGTAAAGCGCGTTTTTTACTGCTTGGGTTTTCAACTTGTTGATGTGCAATGTCTTGTGCTTGTTGGTATTTTTTCAATGAAAACAGTGCCTGTACCTGCGTCAGTTTAACCTTGCCCTGTAGCTCAGCATTGTCTGATTTTATAGGAAGCAATACCTGCAACATTTTGTCATAACGCCCGAGTAAGTGTAATAATTGCGCCTGTGTGACATAGTGTAAAACCTCTCCACTTAAATCGGCACTTTTCCCCCAATATTGTTGTGCTTTATCATGCTCGCGCGCCACTTGCCAAAACATCGCAAGTTGTTTGTAGTTGTTAGCATTGACCGTTACTTTTTTAGTGTTAAGCGCAGACTCTAATAATAAAGCGGCTCTATAGGGTGCCCCAAGGGAAGCTCTAAAATTCGCAAGCTGCAAAATGTCACTACTGCTATCCATCAAACCTTGTTGATAAGCCAACTCATAGGTTGCTAATGCTTTTTTATCTTGTTTCAACAATCGATAACTTGATGCTAATTGCATCCACCAGCGCTTAGTAGATGGATCATGTTTAGTAAGCTTGAGTAACGTTTTAGTGGCATTTCTATAATCTTTTAATTCATACAAGGCACTGAGCTGTAAAATATGTACACTTTGATTAAAGCCAGTCTTTAAGTTAATCGCATTATGTGTTGCGTCAACTAACTGATTCCATGATTTTTTCTGGTAGTACGCTATCGCCAAATGTTTATACAAATCTTCACTGGGTTGTTTTTTAAGTAATGACTGATAAACGGCTATCGCCTTGTCGGTTTGTTTTTTATTGAGATACAGATCCGCCAACATGCGTTGGCTTTGCATTTGTTCTTTCTCTGCAAGGGCATGCTCAGCAACAGCAATTTCTAATGCCTGTAATGCTTTATCCTCATCACCCGTTTCCCAATACAAATTACCTTTAAAGCGATTAACATAAGCTTTATCAAAAGGGCTACGTGCTTTGATTCTATTCACTCTTATTAATGCTTGCTCGAGCTTACCTAATTCATATAATTCAAAAACAGTGCTTACTTGTTGCCCTACTTTAGGACTTAAGGTAAATTTTTTTGCCGCTGAGAGTTGTGGCACAAAAAGCAGTACAGACAAGAATAGCAGCGTAGATTTTATGGCTAGTCTCATATTGAAAGCAGACCTTATATTGCTATCGGTACTCACATTAATTGCAGTATTCACGTTAGGACTCCATTTTAAAATCAAGACGAATTTTTTGACCAATCTGGCTAACGGGTTTTCCATCCACCAACATCGGTTTGTATTTCCATTTTTTAAGCGCACGTTTTGCTTCACGCTCAAACATCCGTTTTGGTTTAGCATCGATAATTTGAATATTAGTAACACTGCCTGCTTGGTTAATATCAAAAGAAAGAATCACATAACCTTGCTTGCCTAAACGTAATGCTTTGCGTGGATAACGGGGTTCAACACGATATAAAGGCATCGCCATCTTTTCCCCTGCAACGGCAGCCGCAACCGGGAGTTGCATACTTTCAATACCCGGCATTGAAATAGCCATCGCAGAGACATTATTGGAGAGATCTAAACTGGGTAACTCCAATGCAACACTCATATCAGGATTGCTTATCTGACTTTGTGTTACTTGCGCCTGCTCAAGGCTTTCTTGAGGCTCTGGTTTAGGTGGGATCGGCTTTTTACGAGTACGTGATTCAAAAGACTCATCTTGGCTCACCACTAGCAAATCAAAATAGGGATTTTCTTGGCTTTTTTTACGCAATTCACTTTGTTGGTTAATCAGCCCAGCCATAAACAGTAATAAAAAAAAAGTTATAATGGGCGCCGATAAACAAGCGACTAAAAAACGCATTATTGCAGTGCCTTAGCAGCAACCGATATCTGTTTGATACCCGCTTCACGTGCTGCATCCATCACTTTTACAACCACACCGTGACGAGTTTGTTGATCCGCTTGAATCACCAAACCCACTTCCCCTTGAGAAGCGATAAGGCGCTCTAAACTGGCACGCACACGCTGTAAATCAACTTGTTTACGGTCGATGTAAATTTCACCACTGTCATTAATAGCAACAAATATGCCCGCTTGTTTTTGCTCTGTTGCCGTTGCAGCACTTGGCCTGTCAACTTCAAGACCAGATTCACGTACAAATGAAGTGGTTACAATAAAGAAAATAAGCATGATAAATACAACGTCTAACATAGGTGTCATATCAATTTGGCTATCATCATCAGCGCGTGCTTTTCTTCTTCTCATTATGTTTTCTCATGTTGTTGGCTAACTAGCTGCAAAGCTAAAGTGGCGTGTAACTTATTGGCATGACTTTGTAATCGCGAGTAAATAAATAACCCCGACAATGCACAAACAAGTCCCGCCATAGTGGGAATAGTGGCTAACGATATACCGGATGCTAATAAACGAGGGTTCCCCGTACCATGTACAGCAACAACATCAAATACCTGAATCATGCCAGAAACCGTACCTAACAAACCAAGCAGTGGAAACATCTTGATGAGCGCATTCAAAAAATCCATATTTTGCTTTAACTTCATCGATGCTTTGGCCAACTTTGCTTGCCTAATCTGCAATGCGAACCAAGAGCTGGTATCACTGCGTTGTAACCAGTTTTGTACCAAACTTTTCTGGTAAACAGGGAAATGCACCAACAGGAAATAAACTCGCTCAATCATCAGAGCCCATAACAGTAATAGCAATAACGCTATCGCTAGTAATACTGGCCCACCACTACGAATGAAATGCTCAATCAGATAAAACTGATCACTCAACCAATTCATGCGCATCGACTAATTTCAGGCTGTTGTTCAATAACCTTGGTTAAGCTTTCTTGCTGTTCAGCTTGTAAGGCAATAAAACCTGCACTCTGTTGTTCAATAATATTGATTAAACCATTTGCGCGACTGTGTAATAAGCTATGAATGAGCAACAATGGCAAGGCTGCTATTAATCCCATCACCGTGGTGATCAGCGCCATCGAGATACCACCGGCCATTAATTTAGGATCCCCCGTACCAAACAACGTAATGGATTGGAAAGTACCTATCATGCCGGTTACTGTACCTAATAACCCCATCATGGGTGCAATCGCAGCTAATACTTTTAATACACTTGAGCCACGCTCTAATCTTGGCACTTCACGTAATACTGCCTCTTCAAGTTTGAGCTCTAACAACTGTGTAGATTGTGTTTTATTGTTTTGATATATCGCTAATATGCGCCCTAATGCATTGTTATTATTCGCTGTTGTTTCTTTCAACTGTGCTTTAATTTTTAACGATTCTTTGCTCAACAACACAAAACGCACGGTAGCCACTAATAAACCAATCAGCAGAATAGATAGAATGATATAACCAATAATACCGCCCTGCTGAGTACGTTCAGCCCAGGTTGGTGTGCGTGATAAAACCGTTAATAACTCACCTTTTGCGGGGTCAAAATAGAAAGGGTTTAAGTGTTTATCTGATTTAAGCCAAGCATTTAGCGTAGACTGTACATCACTGTCAACAACACGCGCCAATGGCTGAGGCAATTCAGATTGTGCATCAATCACTAAGTATTGAGCCCCTTCAGCGAAGTTAGTACCAGCCACTAAATTAAACGCACCTAAGCGTGTCACTTGTTGGTTACTTGCTACTCCTTGGCTATCTAACACTTTTGTTGAAAACTGTACAACTTTGCTAGACTCAGTCATATCTTGCAACATAACAAACCACAACTGCTCTAATTCACTTAATGAAGGCAATGCCTTACGTTGTGCTAAATCGTTAATAAACAAATTACGTTGAGGATACTGCGTTGAGATAACTGAGCCTTGAATTTGCCCAGAGAAATCAGCTGAAACTTGGCGTACCACACCAAATAACTCACCTAAGTTTTCTTTATTAAGTGTTAATGATTCCGTTAATGTCGCTAAACGTTTTTCATTGTCATCAAACGTCACACCTTTTTTAGCGACATCTTGTTTCGCTAAACGTAAGCGTTGTTGCGTGGCTTTTAACTTTTCTTGCCATACAGATAAATCGGCAGAAAAATCCGTGTTTCTTTGCGCTTCTACAACACGATTTTGTTGTTGTTGTGCTTTTACATTAAGCAATAATGTATCTAATGAAGTCACCGTTTGCGACGCATTAGGTGCAGATAAAACAGCAAAACTACAAAATAGCGCCAATAAAATAAAGTGTTTCATTAGTTCACCTTGCTTAATAGTGGTAATTTTAAAAGTGCTGGAATGTCAGTCTTTTTGGCAATTGCGATCGCCTTATTGATATCACGCGAATAACTTGCATCAATGCTTAACCATTTATTATTTTCACGATCCCATAACCACACGCTGTTGCTATCTAGTGAGACAGCAACAAATACCACACGTCCTAGATAGAAATAGTTAACCGTACGATCAACACCATCCAATGTTAAGTTGTCTTGGTATTGACCCATTTTGCTGCCATATTCAGCTTCAATGTGGTACGCAGTTAATAAGCGGCGAAATTTTTCAGCATCACTGACATCCGCTTTTTGCATCATCTTCTGTAATTGCATCAATCGCTCTTGGCGCTCAGTCACTAATACCGGAGAATCTAAATGAATAAAGGTTTCTAAGCTTTCTAACATAGCGGTCATCAACGGCACTAAACCTTGACGTGTTTCAGTTACACTGTTTATTTGTGTTTTTAAAGAGACTTTTTCAGTCTCTTGATCAACCAATAAACGCCCCAAGTAACGACTGTAGGCTTCTAAGCTTTCAGCTTCTGCTTGCAAGCGGTTAACCTCTTCGATGATCGCTAATTTTTGTTCATCTAATTGGTTAATCTTAACTTGTGCATTTTTACTTTGTTGCTGATCGCGCAGGCTACTTTTTTGCAGAACTTCTATTTCAGTAGCGAAGCTGGTGAGAGGACTGAGTATTAACACAGCCGATATTATTATTTTGAGCAGAGACACAATAACCAATTCCAATGTATGATTTCAATATAACAATAATAACGATAACCACTACCATTATCAATAAGGAAATTAAAGTGCGTAGATCACAGGATGATCAACCGTTGGATGCTTTAGTACTTTTACACGGTGCTGATACACACTTTCTATTAACGGTGTGGTTACTGCTTCCCATGGGCTGCCATCGGCTCGAATTTTTCCTTTATTTAATGCCTAACTAGTCGCACCAGAAATCGTGGCAAACACAACCGATTCAAGTTACATAAGCGCATCAGAGGTACCGTGTTACTGGTTCCTAAGGAATACAGTAAAATAGGCTCTGCTTACGATCTTGGGTGATGCTCCGCATGCAACGACTTGAGGCGATCCTGAGCAATGTGGGTATAGATCTGTGTGGTTGAGAGATCACTATGACCGAGTAACATCTGTACTACACGCAGGTCTGCACCATAATTAAGTAAATGTGTTGCAAAGGCATGACGTAATACATGTGGGGAGATAAGATCTTTATCGATCGAGCAGATCTGTGCATAAAACTTAATGCGGTGCCAAAAAGTTTGCCTCACCATCTCAGTGCCACGACGGCTTGGAAACAGTACATCACTACTCTGCCCTTTTAGCAGTTCAGTACGAACTTCATTGATATAACGATCTAACCAGTGATTTGCTTCCTCTCCCATCGGCACTAACCGGGTTTTATTCCCTTTACCAGTAACGCGTACCACGCCTTGTTGCAGATTGATCTCCTCTATAGAAAGGCCTGTTAATTCTGACACTCGCAAACCCGTTGCATATAACAGTTCTAACATCGCCTTATCGCGAAATTGTACCGAGTCACTTAAATCAGGGGCTGACAATAATCCATCTACTTCTGACTCTGATAATGATTTAGGCAAGGGTTTAATCGTTTTAGGGCTTTGTAATTTTGCACTAGGATCATCTTCACGTAACTTTTCACGGCATAAAAATTGATAATAACGGCGTAATGCGCTCATCAGGCGTGCGGTAGAACTATTTTTATACTCTATATCGCTGTTTAAACGAAAACTGAAATAATCACTGAGATCCGAATAAGTCGCTTCTGCTAATGGTTTATTTTTCTTTGCTAAAAAGTCTTCAACTAAACAAAGATCAAAACGATAGGAAGCAAGTGTGTTTTGCGATAACCCGCGCTCTAACCATAATGAATCTAAAAATTGGTCAATCGTTAGTGCTTCCATTAAACTATCTCTACTCTCTGTTTATTAAGGTTTATCAAAATGAAAATCGGCTTATTTTATGGCTCTAGTACATGTTACACAGAAATTGTGGCAGAAAAAATTCAAGCCATTATTGGTGAAGAGCTAGTGGATATTTATAACATAAAAGAGACTGGCCTGAGCAAGATAAACGATTATGATGTGCTTATTCTAGGCATCTCTACCTGGGACTACGGTGAATTACAGGAAGATTGGGGCGCACTGTGGCATGAGGTGTGTGGCCTGAATGTTAACAATAAGATCGTCGCGCTATTTGGTTTAGGTGATCAAGACGGTTACGGCGAGTGGTTTATTGATGCCGTTGGCATGTTGCACGATGAGCTAATAGCGCAATCCCCAACTTTTATTGGTCAGTGGCCAATAAAGGGATATGAATTTGTAGCCTCAAAAGCATTAACTGCAGACAAAAAACATTTTTATGGATTAGCGGTGGATGAAGACTCACAGTATGAATTAAGTGATGAACGCATCGAACAATGGTGCTTGCAAATATTAGAAGAGATGCAAGCCAAACTGTAATTTTGATCACTTTTGTTAATTTATAACAACAAACATGCAACAAATGGTTAAAATTTATCAGTAACGTGTAATATTTAACCATTTTCAATACTATCCCCCTGTTTTTCACTGCTACGATCACATTTATAAAATTACTTTTTGGTTATTTAATTACAGCATCGTTACTATTCTGATCCAGATCAACCGCCTTTTAACGACTTTAGTTAAGCTAGCACTCATCAAAATAGCCTTCATGAATAAAGAACATTATTCATGAACACTATTTAACTTTAAACACTCAAAACCGTAAGGGAGTACCCGCATTATGTCGGATGATAAACAAACTAAGAGTTATCGCGAACTGCATAGACCAGCCAGTGAGTTTGATTCTCGCTCTGACTATTTAGATCACGAATTACAAATCATGAAACCACGTCGTTTTGGTCTGAACTTACCTGGTCGTGATTTCCGTTTTGAGTGGGAAGATTTAGTACCCGCAATCGCAGGTACCATCGGTATTATCGCAATGTACTCCGCGGTGATGATGTCTTGGGCAGATGGCTTAACACAAGCTTGGCCACACATCACCCTAGGCAAAGAGTTTGCCATTGAAGTTGCACGTGTTGAGATGTTAATTCCAGCATTACTTTTCTGTATTATTGCTTCTGGTTTTTTAAACCCTCGCGCTAACCTTGCTGGTAACCACGGCCCAATGATTCCACTGATTGGTGCAATCGCATTAGCGGGCGCTCACCCTTTAGCGCTAGCATTACTGTTAGGTATTTTTGGTCTTTTACTGAGTTACTTTAAAGGTGGCTCAAAACTGGTTAACTTAACCAGTGAAGGTGTTGCCGGTGGTTTATTAGTATTCCTTGGTTTTACTGGTGCATTTAGCCAAATTGGTCAGATTCAAGACTGGGCAAAAGGCATTGATATGGGCCACGTGGGTCTAATCGTACTGGCTGTTAACGTTATCCTTTATGCTTTCCTAGCTAAAATTAACAAACGTTGGTTAGCAATTCCAGCCTGTGCAATTACTGGTTTAGTACTAGCATTAGCACTCGGTGCTGGTTTTGACCTTCAGTTTAAGACTGAAATGGGTCTGCCTAATCTTAATCCAGTTTACTGGTGGGGAAGCACAACTGAAGGTTGGATGTTAGGCCTTCCTAACCTTGAACACTTCATCGCTTCATTACCATTTGCTATTTTAGCGGTTGCAATGTGGTCACCTGACTTCTTAGGTCACCGTATATTCCAAGAGTTAAACTACCCTAAAAAGACTGAAAAAGTATTGATGGATGTAGATGATACAATGACTATGTGTTCTATTCGTCAAATGGTAGGTACTGCGGTGGGTGGTGGTAACATCACATCTTCATGGGGTACTTACATGATCCCTGCAGCTATCGCAAAACGTCCAATCCCAGGTGGTGCAATCTTATTAGGTTCGTTATGTATTATTATTGCGATTTTAGGTTTCCCAATGGATGCGGCTGTTTGGCCTCCAGTAATGCGTATCGCGCTATTAGTAGGTGTTTTCTTACCGCTACTTGAAGCGGGTATGCAGATGATTAAAAATACTAAAGACTCTCAATCCGCTGGTATCTGTATCTTCTCTGCAGCGGTATTAAACCCAGTACTCGCATGGGCATTAACTATGTTACTTGATAACAACGGTTTAATCGGTGATAAAGAGCGTGCCAAGAAACTGTCTGTTATTGATAAGATTGTTATTCCTGGTGGCGTATTAATTATCTGTTTAGTCGCTATGCTTGCAGTAGGTATGTTTGAAGGTAAATACGGTATTCCAGCGTTTCTATAAATAGAATACCAAGCTAATTTTTAGGCGCTACTTGTAGCGCCT
>Ga0209292_1001111_pt1 | contig 33464 bp, 29 predicted proteins | sample GOMGulsemesocosm_2_FD_184634 | JGI IMG/M metagenome (GOLD analysis project Ga0209292, IMG submission 184634) | Methane-oxidizing microbial communities from mesocosms in the Gulf of Mexico - GOM9C Gulf of Mexico (SPAdes) (version 2) | ecosystem: Environmental > Aquatic > Marine > Cold seeps... | reverse complement strand
CACCTTTGCCATGTAATATTGCGCCTGTGGTGACCATTTCAGTATAAAGCACGGTATGCTCAGACATTAAGCGATAAAAATAACGGCAATGACGATCAGTCCAATCGAGCATGGGCGCAACGGATAACTTATGAATAATCATATGATTAAATATTCATCCTGTAAATTACAAAAAATCAATTAAGAAGCTAAAAATAACAACTGAAATATTGGTGAACGTCAATGGCATCAATGTACTATTATTACATCACCGGTTCGAGCTTTTGAGGATTAGCCTGTTCAGTTTTTCGCAAATATACTTCAACAAGTATGAAGGCAAACGGAACCACTGACGCCACAAACAATATTAGCAACTTAATAACAGACCAACCTTTTTTCTCTGACACTATTAAAGATAAAATAAGGTAAATAATAAATAAAACGCCATGCGTCATACCTAAAGCAGTCACCCACTCTCTATCAATAAAACCTAACGTAACACTCAAAATAACCAAATACGATAAACCTTCCAGAACACTAATAGTGCGAAACGCTGTTATCATTTAAATACCTTTATTATCAACTGCTGAGAATACGTGCTTTATAACAAAATTTACCTCACAATTATACCAAGTCCATTAAGTTATTTCCCACTCAGCGAGAATTAAAAGGCTTAGAGGCAAGGCATTGATTGAAGAGAATGGTTATTCCCTTGTCCAAATCAATAACGCAGCATGTAAGCCTTTACCTTTTATTAGGTACTTGCCCTTGGGAGCTTGTCAGAAAAGCAATAACTGCACAAATTTTTAGATATAGAATGACTATACCAGCATAAATTTTATTTGTTATAACTTCTCTGACATAGCTCTGAGATGGGAATAAATTTAATGGAATTGGTATTATATCTCACAATTAAAAGATATTGAAAACAAGCATTGAACAGTCAATCAAAATCACTATAGGTTGAATTAATACTAGAATATCTTCGAGTTCAAATTTAACGTTAATTAAATGATACCTGTATATATTGGTTAACTTTTGCGTTGCTTAAGCGTTTATGCGATATTTTATCTACAATTTCAATCGCTTGATAAACTTTACTTATCCCGATTTTATCATCCAAAGGAATAATTTCAAAAGAGTCAGCATTTATTGTTTCTCTAAGGGAAGATATAGTCGCGGCGAGTGATTCTTTAAAGTCAGCTGAATTTTTTGCGGTATCAATATCTGACAAAATTTTCTTGGCTGTTGTAAGCGCTTCTTTCAAAGCCAATATGCTCTCACTCTCTTTTTCAGTATCACTGTCGTCAACATCCGTTGCATCTAAGCGTTCAACCAAGTTACCAGCAAAACTTGCCAGCGTTTGACTAGACATTTCCTCGTTAAGCTGTGTATCGTTAGCGGCAGGCTCAGTATTAGTTAAATGCGCGTATTCTTGTTTAGAAATTAAGCCTAATTGATAGGCACTCTCTTTGAGCACATTAACATTATTAAAACTTATAGCGCCATTGCTGAAAAACTCGGTACTCAGCGCATGTATTTTTGTAGCCCTACTACTTAGGTACAAGTTTTCATTAACGTTTGAAGTAGATTCGCTTGTTGTGACAGTCGATTTTTTATGTGCGTCGATAATTCCATCAATTTCAGCTGATGAAGATGATGAAGATGATGAAGATGATGAAGATGAATTGAGATTATAATTAGCATTGTAAGAATTAATGTTATTTATCATAAAAGTACTTAGTAAAAAATTGACACATTGAAAACATGAGCAATTATTAGGCCGTAATAGTTAAATAAATAAAACAATTTGACACTAAAACACACTAATTAAAACAAAGTTAATTTGAGAGGGGTTACCCTCTCTCAAAACGTAAATAAAGTAGGGAATAAACTCCCCTTAACGAACTAAGTTCAATAATTTATCGGTACTATCCACATTAGCATAACCAAAACTTAATGCAGCCATAAACGCATGATGAACATGATGTGAAGGTACTGTTACCCCATTAAATTCAATATCTAATGTCGCACAGGCATCATGAGCAACATGACATTCATACCCAAAATCAACAGCAGCACGAGTAACTGCATCAATACAAATATGACTCATTGCACCAACAATAATCAATTTATCTACATTTAATTCATTAAGAACTTCTTGTAACTCTGTATCTCTAAAGCTATTAATTTGATGCTTCAAGATAACTGGCTCTCCTCCGAGCGGCGCTACGCTATTGTGAATTTTTGCACCTGTAGATTTGGGTAGGAAAAACGGTGCTTCATCCGAAGGAAACTCGTGGCGAACATGAATAATTGGCAGCCCTTGCTTTCGAAATTCAGTCAACAAAATTGCTGCATTCGATGCGGCTACTTCTGTGCCTGATAATACCCATTTGGCACCTGTAAATGTTGAGTAGTAGTCATTTTGAAAATCAATTAATAATAAAGCTATTTTAGACATAATAATCTCTCTTGTGTTGTTTCAATGTTTTGATGACGCTATTATGCAAAATATTAATCAATCACACCTATGGCGTAATTGCCATAAATCAGTTCAAAAATGACAAAAATTATTAGTGTAGTAATTATCGATTATCCTAATGCACTACAGAGTGCTGTTCACGGATTAAAAGAGCTACTTTTAATCTCTAATCAGATAGTTATTGATAACCAGCTTGATATGAAATTTAACGTTAGTGTTGTTCAACCTAATAGAGAATTAGCGAGTATTAGTCAAAGTGATATTATTATTCTTCCTCCCAGCTTAGGTGGTAGTTATCACAATGCCCCCACAGCAGAGCTATTAATATTCCTTGAAAAAGTCCATCAAATGGGCGCAATATTATGCTCCGCCTGTGCTGGTTCATTTATACTTGCCAACACTGGTCTACTAGATAATAGAGCCGCTACCACACACTGGCAGTTAGCCGATGAATTCAAGGATAAATACCCTAAAGTATCTCTTAAGATTGAAAAATTACTTATCAATGATGGAGATATAATTAGTGCTGGAGGTCTCATGTCATGGATTGATTTAGGGTTAGAAATAGTTGCACAATTCACCAAACCGCACATCATGCGTACATTGGGGAAATACCTTATTGTAGATACGGGTAAGAGAGAGCAGCGCTACTATGGCAGTTTTACGCCAAAATTTAATCATGGAGATCAACAAATATTACAAGTTCAGCACTACATACAAGCAAATTATAATCTATCATTGAGTATATCTGCGTTAGCTCCATTGGCCTACATGACTGAACGAACATTTCTTCGCAAATTTACCAGCGCTACAACAATGAAGCCTATAGAGTACATTCAAAAGGTTAGAGTGCAAAAAGCATGCGAGTTATTAGAATCTACCACTCAGAGTTTTGAGCAAATAGCTTTAAACATAGGCTATGATGATGCAAATAGTTTTCGAAAGGTTTTTATGAAAATTATAGGATTAACTCCATCAGCATTTAAAGCTAGGTTTGTTTGAATAATTCATCAACAGAATCATCAGTTATATACTCACTTGTACTCTTTTGTACCCATATAACAAAATACGTTGAAGTTAAGTAACACTTACAAGCCTTAACGTTAATGGTGTAACAACTAAAATAGACTAAAAATTATTTTCATCAGTTTTTTAGTGACTCTATTTTGAATAGATCCAATGTAAGCCTTGGATCGCAGTGGTTGGAAATGCAGTTTGGTGGTTAGCTTCAGCAATTACTAATATTTTTGCTCTTAAGTTAGGTTGTTGCCAGTTAAGTATTTTTTCATAAAAGGTTTTGGCATCTTGAACCATATTATGGTTACTTTCCAATGCTTTTGATTCGCGCTCACCAATAGCGATAAATACATTGGCATTTATTTTTTTTAATTTAATGGCTTTTGTTTTAATCGTTTGTTCTAAGCTAAATATGAATTTATTATTAAACCAATATGAGGGACTGCCAAGTATATAATTTTTGAATAAAGTAGGCTTGGTTAACAAAATGTATGTACCGAATAACCCTCCAAGTGAATTGCCAATAAAAGTTCTATCGCTTGGATCTGTACGGTAATTTTCCTCCATATAGTTAATAACGCTATTTTCAATAAATTCCATATGTTGATGAGCACCACCTGTTTGCTGTTTCCATGCGCTAGCTACTGACGGTGTGTAATCTCTAACTCGACTAGAATCACGCTTCGAGCCTTTTGCATATGAAATACCAACAATAATAGCTTCTTTCATTTTCTTCACATTCATCGGGTATCGAGTTGCCCCTGAAACAATTTGAAAGGAATAAGGGGCGTCTGTTAGATAGATTACAGGGTAAGTTTTATCGTCATTTTTATGATAAGACTTTGGTAACTTTATAAATAAAGGATAAATGCGCTGGCTCTTAGGATCTTTTATTTCAGTAACCTTACTTCGCGGTATTTGAAAAGAGTTTACTTCTATTGATGTTGACGGGAACGAAGTAAACAATAAGAGTAGTGATAAGATAAAGGTTGATCGTTTCAAGTGAGGTTCTCATAGGTAGGCAACAAAATAGACAATAATAACTGATTGCCCCTTATTGTTTAACATTTACTTTATGATCGACAAAATATCTTTAAAGGCATTTACTTTAGCACTTTTCATTAGCTCAAAAACACACATTTCTAAACTAGTAATACTGGCGCCGTTATCTTTCATTTTTAGCAATGCTAAATCTAAATTAGATTGTAAACGAGATGAAATACAGTCTGATACTACATCCACTTTTAAGCCTTCATTTAACAAGCCCAAAACGGTTTGATAAACACAAATGTGAGCTTCTATTCCCACAACTAACCACCTATCCTTATCTGTCGCTTTTATCGCTTCTTTAATAGGCTCTTCAAATAAAGCATTAAAATGAATTTTCTCATGTACAGTTGATTCCCCCATTAACTCAGATAATTCAGGCACAGTTGCCCCTAAACCTTTAGGGTTTTGCTCTAGCCAAATAACAGGAATAGATAATAATTTACAACACTGAATTAGCTTTCTTGTGTTATCAATAAATAAATCACTATGCTGAACAATCCTCGCTAAACTTCCTTGCACATCAACAACAATTAAACCGCAAGTTTCTTGCTCAAGCATAAGCTTTCCTTATTAATAAAATGATTATATTTTAATCTTAAAATTACCGTTTTTTACTGACGCTGTCCATGCACTTAATTTTTATACTGCCATTGCTTCAATATTTACTATTTCGCTACGATTTAAGGTGATTTTAAAGCGTTGCAAATGCTCACCTTCTTCATCTACGCAGCGTAAAATAAGATTTATTTGATAACGACGCTCAACCGCTTGGCTCGACACCTTTTGTCCATCTAAACTATATAAACGCCCTGCACCCTTTTTTAAAAAGCGTACGAATGGTGTTAAATTGAAAAACAAGCGTTGTTGTATTTCGCCATAACCTGGCAAGAATTCTTTAGTAAGCACTTTATTGTCACAACGAAAATGTAGTAGTCGTGCAGCTTGTTTATTTTGTTGTCTACGTTGTTGAAATAACTCATTAACCGATTCAGGCATGTCTCGCGTTTTTATGTAGTCCAACCATAAAATTTGGCTGAGAATACGTTTTTGATTAACACTATGACGAAATAAATGTTGCCACTTGGGTCGACCTTTTTGAATTTTTCGCCAAATAAGGCTAGTAAGGTCTTCTTTAAAGGTTTCACGTAAGCCATATATTAGCCCTAAAAAAGCAATCAAGGCTAACGTTACTTCAGTAAAGCTTGAGCGAGCATTAAGTACTAAAAACATAACAAAGGCCATGATCACAGCCGTAACACCTCCTCTAGCAAATCGTTTTAAGTTTACATCTAAGTAACGAGTTTGCTTTTGAAACACCACGCCATATTCAATTAATCGCTGTAGTAAACGCATTTTATTGGTGATCCTATTAGGATCATTTAAGGTAACTTGTGAGTTATATTTACATGCTATACGGTAATTATTTTCTTCTCGGCATAGGGCAAATAAAAACTCACGCTCAACTGAAAAGTCACTACTTTTGGGCCCTTTTGATAGTAGCTTTAAAAAAGACTGTTCAACATGCCAACTCAAATAATTATCCGCATTTTCAAAGAAAGAACTTAGTTTATTGTCTGAGGGAGTATAGCGACGTAATTTTTTAGTTAAACCACGGATTTGTTCGGCTAACTCAATCGCTGCAGGATAAAATTCTTCAGCACTTTTCAACTTTAATGTTTGTTTAATATCTGCATCAAGCGCAACTTTAAACTGGTAGGAATAAAGATTAAGATTTAAACGATAATCACTTTGATCTTCCGATTTTTCGCCAACAAAGCGCTGACTTATAAAACGGCTGCGTACTAAAGGTAAATGTAATTTAGCAGAATAATAAGCGCTGTGACTTTTGATATTACTATAGAAATAATCTTCTGCATTTAAGGTGCTTGGGCCGATACCCATTTCAACCGGGAGGGAAAAATACAGATCAATACGTTGCTGTTCTTGCGGAAGCAATTGGTGGCTAATTTTAAATGATAGGTTCTCATCTTGAGTTAATGTAACTTTATTCACGCCCAGCTAACTATCCTTATAACAATATCAATTGAATTAAGCATAGCAATAAAACTACTGATTAATAAGATTTATTTAATAATCAGTAGTTTTAGAATCACAACAAAACAACACGTTAAGTTCAATTAATATCAGGACTATATTTTAATAAAAATTTTACGTTGATATAACTTCAAAGAAACAAACCAAAATAGCACAACATGGCTAAAAGCAAAAAGAAAAGAAGCTAATGTAGGGTTGGCAAACAAAGTAAATTGTTGATATAACCAACCATATAAACTGGTATCTCCAACAGATATATTCAAATAAACAGTAATAAAACAATAAGACAGAACAAAAACAAACAAAGGATTTGTACCATAAACCAGTAATGGCGATACCAGCTTCTTTTGCCCTTTGATATCAATTAACCAAATAAAAGCAGCTAATAATAAACAGGCAAAACCTGTAGTATAAATAACGTATGAACTTGTCCATAAAGGTTTATTAATAGGTAAAACCAAGCTCCACAAAGCCCCAAAACCAATAGCAAGCCCACCAATAATGGTTAATTTAATAACACTAGATTTTTTATCTTTAATACTTGTTAAGTAACGGGTTAGTTCAAAACCTAATAGCATATTTACTACCGCAGGAATTGTACTAAGTAAACCTTCAGGATCAAAACTTACACCGCGCATGGTATACATGTGATTAGCCCCTAATATGGCTAAATCAAATTGACGAATAATATTGCCATCAATCGTTAAGGCATTATTACCAATACTCAGCAATATCCCCCAATAAGCTAATAATATTGCAGCAGAAACAATAAAGACACCGCGACGACTTAGTAATAAAACTAAAAATGCAGCAATAGCATAAGCAATACCAATGCGTTGTAATACGCCCATAATACGCAATTCTTCTAGTGCTGTATCAAACGGAATAACATTTAACATAAAGCCAATGAAGAATATGATAAAGCCACGCTTTATAATTCTCAAAAACTGTTCAGGCGTAGCAGAAAAATCACTCTTTTTAAAAGAGAAATACATTGCTGAACCAATGATAAACAAAAAGAATGGAAACACTAAATCTGTTGGTGTGCAGCCATGCCATTTTGCATGTAATAGGGGTGCATAAACATGCGACCAAGAGCCTGGCGTATTAACTAAAATCATCAAGGCGATGGTAATACCTCTAAAGGCATCAAGGGCTAAATAACGAGTCATATCATTTCCGCGTAGTGATAGAATATTTATAAATTAATAGCATAGACGCCATAATGACAGCGCTATCATTTTAATAATATAAAGTATTAGTGAGCTAATGGCGAATAATCTTTAGGTGGATTGGCTTGGTGTCGTGCTACATAATAATGCTACACTGGGCTAAATAACTAATAACTGACTTAAAAGTACTTTAATGACTGCTTCTTCATCTGAAACACTATTAGCGCAAGCACAACAAGTATGCCAAAAAAAAGGCGCTCGCTTTACTAAAGTACGTGAGCAAGTATTTTTATTATTAGCCAAGCATGAAGGGGCTGTTGGTGCCTATGATTTATTAGACCAACTCAAAAAAACTGATGCAGCAGCCAAACCTGCAACAATTTATCGCGCCTTAGACTTTTTATCTAAACAAGGTTTTGTTCATAAAATAGAATCAATTAATGCCTTTGTTATGTGCCATCATTTTGGTGATTGTGACCACCCCGTACAGTTACTTATTTGTGACCAATGTGGCCATGTTGAAGAAATTCAATCAAATAATTTTGACTTAGCCCTGCGTTCAATGGCTGATGCTAATGGTTTTACTATTAGTCACCAAATTGTAGAAGCACATGGTAATTGTCAGGCTTGTAGTAGCTAACATTTTTAGCAAATAAAGTTAGTTGTAACTAATATTGTACAAGCCCCTTATCTCGAAATGATTGCATTTCATCGTAAAAACACCTCCCCTAATACCAAGTGATGCGTTTGTGTGATATAACATTCTGTTAACAAATATCATACAATAAATTATCACTCTTACGCATTGGAAGGTCATGAAATATTCAATATCGACAGTACTCATTTGTCTATCTGTTGCTTTTGCCAGCAATTTGGTTAGTGTAAATGCTCAAGCTAAAAGCTCTATTTCTGGTGACAAATTTCGTCAACTAGAAGAAATACTCCCAACACCAAATGTTTATCGTACCGCGTCAGGTGCCCCGGGTCATAAATACTGGCAGCAACAAGTGGATTACGATATTGAAATTAAACTTGATGACAAAACCCAGCAATTAACCGGTTCAGAAACATTAAGTTATCAAAACAATTCACCCGACACTTTGCGTTACATCTGGCTACAGCTTGATCAAAACAAGTTAAAACGTGGTTCAGATGCCAAGTTATCAAAATCAACAGCGCCGTTGAAAAAAGTAACTTATCGCGGTGTCCGCAATATGATTGAGTCAGATAAGTTTAACGGCGGTTATGAAATAACTAAAGTTACCGCGAGTAATGGCAAGCCGCTACATTATGCTATCAACGGCACCATGTTGCGAATTGACTTACCTAAACCATTAAAAACGGGTGACGAAACCAAGTTTAATGTTGAATGGAATTATCAATTACACGAGCAGAAAGTATTGGGTGGCCGTTCAGGTTATGAGTACTTTAAAGAAGACGACAACTATTTATACGAAATTGCTAGCTGGTTCCCACGTGCAGTGGCCTATTACGACGTAATGGGATGGCAAAACAAACAATTTATTGGTAGCGGTGAGTTTACCTTAGAATTTGGTGATTATGATGTAAAAATTACCGTGCCGAGTGATCATATCGTTGCAGCTACAGGTGTACTGCAAAACCCGAAAAAAGTACTAACTAAAACGCAACGTAAACGTTTAGTCAAGGCGAAAACAGCGGAAAAACCAGTACTGGTTGTAACAGTTGAAGAAGCCTTAGAAAATGAAAAGTCTCGCTCAACAAAAACTAAAACTTGGCACTTTAAAGCCAAAAACGTACGTGATTTTGCCTTTGCTTCAAGCCGTAAATTTATTTGGGACGCTCAAGGGTATAATGAAGGCGGAACCGATACTATGGCGATGTCTTTCTATCCAAATGAAGGTAACCCTTTATGGGAAAAATACTCTACTGAAGCCATTATCCATACTATGGAACAGTACAATAAATATACCTTCGCTTACCCATACCCTGTTTCGATATCGGTAAACGGCCCTGTTGGTGGCATGGAATATCCCATGATCACCTTTAATGGTCCTCGTCCAACATTAGATAAAAAAACTGGTGAAAAAACCTATTCTCGTCGAACAAAATATGGCTTAGTTGGCGTTATTATTCATGAAGTAGGCCATAACTACTTCCCTATGATAGTAAACTCTGATGAACGTCAATGGACTTGGATGGACGAAGGTTTAAATACTTTCTTACAATTTATCGCTGAGCAAGCATGGGAAGAGGGTTACCCATCTCGCCGTGGTAATGCCGCTAAAATTACCAGTTACATGAAAAGTGATAATCAAGTTCCAATTATGACTAACTCTGAGTCTATATTACAGTTTGGTAACAATGCTTATGGCAAACCAGCCACGGCATTAAATATTTTACGTGAAACCGTTATGGGTCGTGAAGCATTTGATTTTGCTTTTAAAGAGTACGCTCAACGTTGGAAGTTCAAACGCCCAACTCCAGCAGATTTTTTCCGTACTATGGAAGATGCTTCAGCTGTTGACTTAGATTGGTTTTTCCGTGGTTGGTTCTACACCACAGATCACGTTGATATCGCCCTTGGTAACATCCATTTGTATACGGCCGATAGCCAAAACCCTGATACAGAGGAAGCTTGGCAACGTGCTTTAGATAATGAAAAACCTGAATATATCACTAGCCTCTTAAATAAAGATCAGTGGGTGCGTACTCAAGATAAACCTGAGTTATTAGATTTTTATAATGAGCACGATAAATTTACCGCAACCAATGCCGCACGTAATAAATACAACAGCAGTAATAAAAAACTTGAGCAATGGCAAAAAGATTTATTACTAAATCAAAGTAATTTTTACATCATTGATTTTGAGAATAAAGGCGGCTTAGTTATGCCTATTATTTTAGATATAACCTATGCTGACGGTAGCACTGAATATATGAAAATACCCGCTGAAATTTGGCGTAAAAACAGCAAGAAAACTTCAAAGTTGCTAATTCGGGATAAAGAAATAACCGCCATAGCAGTAGATGCTAAATGGGAAACGGCTGACGTAGATGTTAATAACAACTATTGGCCTGCTCGTCCTATTAAGTCTCGTTTCGAGCTTTATAAAAAGAAAAAAGATGACATGATGCGTGATTACAATAAAAAATTGAAATCTATCGACGACGACGAAGAAAAGGATAATACTGATAACTAATGATTAACTCTTTTTTAAAAAAAGTACTAATTAGTATCATGTTTGTTGGGGGTGCGGCACCTGCCGCGGCCCATACTTATTTTTTTGGCCTTACTGAAATCAATCTCAATAGCCAAAATAAACATATTGAAATTATTCATCAGTTTACTGCTCATGATATCGAAAATACTATTGCTGAAGTAAAGCAGGTGCATTTTTCGCCTGAACATCCAAAGTATGATCATTACATACAAGCTTACTTTGAAAAACACTTTACCATACAACGTAACAATAAAGCGGTTCAGCTAAACTGGCTAGGTTTTGAGGTAAAACGAGGTCAACTGTTTGTTTACCAAGAAAGTACACATAAAAACTATTTAGCTAATTTAGTGGTAAAAAACACCATACTCGTCGATACTTACCCTAAGCAAATAAATACGGTGAATTATCAAGACTTAACATCACCAAATAAGTTGCAAGGCAGTTTGACGTATGATCAATCACTAGATATTGCCGTTATTAGCACTAGTGATAATTTGAATATGAATAAAACTAATAATAATTAATTATCGCAGTTTGATTTACATTTGTTATAGAAATGTGCAAAATCAAATAATTGCAAAATAAATAAGGCTCGGAACGCTTCATGAAAGTAGAGTTTATCAATCCATTTTTATCATCAATGTTAAATGTCATGTCCACTATGGCACAAATGGAATTAACACCTGAAAAGCCTAAATTAAAAAAAGATGAGGTTGCCAAGGGTGATGTTTCAGGCTTGATAGGTATGGTTAGCCCTGAAACAAAAGGCTCTTTATCAATTACTTTTGACGCTCCTTTAGCATTGGCCACAATGAAAGGTATGGTCGGCGAAGCCCCCGATGAAGTAAATGAAGAGATTACTGACTTGGTTGGTGAAATTACCAATATGGTTACTGGTGGTGCTAAACGTATGTTGAGCGAAAAAGGTTTTGAATTTGATATGGCAACTCCTATTGTTGTTTCGGGTAAAAGTCATACTATTCACCATAAATCAAAAGGTCCTGTGGTTATCATTTCATTGAAAGGTGATGCGGGCAGAGCTTATATTGAATTTAGTTTTGATGATTAATTATTGAATTACGAATAAATAAAAATTAATATCCAAAACAAAAAGCACTATTTTCAATAGTGCTTTTTTAGTTGTCTCATTTAATGAGCTGATACCTAATACCAATTGAAGTAACGAATAGATCATTCATTATTTCATTTGGTATAATCTATTAATTTTGTCTTAATTGCTTCGCTGCGATAACCATATTTTCTAAGGCTAATTTGGTCTCAGGCCAAGCACGAGTTTTTAAGCCACAGTCAGGGTTAACCCATAACCTGTCTTGCGGTATATAACGTTGCGCCTTTTCTAACAATTTCACCATCCATTCAACATCAGGTACATTCGGAGAGTGAATGTCATATACCCCTGGCCCTAAATCATTCGGATAAGACTCTTGCTCAAACGCATCAAGCAAGGCCATATTAGATCGTGAGGTTTCCACCGTTAATACATCAGCATCTAAAGCAATAATAGCGGGTAAAATTTCATTGAATTCTGAATAACACATATGAGTATGTATTTGAATATTTGCTGGTGCTTTTGCCGCTGACAAACAAAATGATGCTGTTGCCCAGTCTAAGTATTCTTGCCACTGACTTTGCTTCACAGGCATTCCTTCACGAATTGCCGGCTCATCAATTTGAATAATGTATGTACCACTATCAATCAAATCAACTACTTCGTCACTTATGGCTAAGGCAATTTGTTTGGTTACTTGCTCCCGAGAGATATCATCTCGCACAAACGACCATGCTAATATTGTTACAGGGCCTGTTAGCATACCTTTTACAGGTTTGCTGGTTAATGATTGCGCATAACTTGTCCACTCAACTGTCATTGGTTTTTTACGGCTAATATCGCCAAAAATAATCGGCGGTTTCACGCAACGAGAACCATAACTTTGCACCCAAGCAAATTGCGTGAAGGCAACACCATCTAGTAATTCACCAAAATATTCCACCATGTCGTTACGTTCAGCTTCCCCATGCACTAATACATCTAAACCAATACTTTCTTGGCGCTCAATAGCTTCTTTAATTTCAGCTTGTATCAACGAAGTATATTCTGTTTCAGTGATTTCTTTTCTACGCCATTGTGCGCGTGTTTCGCGAATATTTCCCGTTTGTGGGAAAGAGCCAATAGTTGTCGTTGGTAATAGAGGTAAATTAAGCGCACTTTGTTGAGTGATTTTACGTTCAACAAAAGGTTGTGCACGATGAAAATCGTCTACCGTAAGCTGCTTTACTCGCGCTATAACTGTATCATTATGAATGCGTTTTGAAACATTACGCGCTATTGCAGAACTCGAATAAACCGTAATTTCATCGCTGTTTTCTGTAATCAACGCTTGCTTTAATAAGCTCAACTCTTGACACTTTTGCTTGGAAAATGCCAACCAAGACTGAAACTCGCTATCAAGTTTTTGCTCTGAATCTAAATCAACAGGGCTATGTAACAGTGAGCATGATGGCGCTATCCATAAACGCTCCCCTAATTGACGATATAAAGGGGTTAACTGCTGATAAACCACCACTAAATCAGTTTTCCAAATATTTCGACCATTGATTACCCCAAGTGAAATAACCCAATGCTCTGGCAAGCTTGCAATAATATGATTTACCCTAGTTTGTTCAGCAATAGTATCAAGATGAATACCATCAAAAGGTAAGTCTTTAAACAGCTCAATATGATGATCAATTGATGCAAAATAAGTTGTGAGTAATAATTTCAAAGAGCCTTTCTCTAAGGCTTTATATGCCTGAACAAACGCTTGTTGCCACTGATTATCTAATTCTAAACCTAATACTGGCTCGTCTATCTGCACCCATTCAACACCGGCATCAGCAAGTTGATTTAGCACTTGTTGATAGCGCACTAATAATGCGGGTAATAAAGTAAGCTTTTCTTCTTGGGTTACCAAGCTTAAATGTAGGTAAGTAACCGGGCCAATAAGGACAACTTTACGTTTATCCGATACTTTTTGTGCATCAGAATATTGGCTAATTAGCGCTTCTACATTCACTTTGTTGTCAGCATTGTTAACTAACGAAGCCGATAGCTCAGGCACAATGTAATGATAATTAGTATTAAACCATTTGGTCATATCACTTGCTGCACATTGACAGCCTGTAGGCGCTTGACCACGGCCAATACGAAACTCTAAATCAAGTGGGTTACTTGCATTAGTATGACTATTTTTATCATTACTACCCTTAGTGAAACGCTCAGGAATAAGCCCTAGTAATATTGTCGTATTCAGCACATGATCGTAATGGGCAAAATCACCTACAGGCAGTATATCAATGCCTGCATCTTGTTGAATCTGCCAGTTTGACTGACGGCGCTCGCGACTTTGTACTAAAAACTCTGCTTGGCTGATATCACCGCGCCAATATTTTTCTAATGAAAATTTTAACTCTCGCTTTGCGCCAATACGCGGAAAACCTAAATTGTGAATTTGCATAACCTACTCCAATTGCATTTAATGTCCTAAACGAAAAAACAAATGGACGTCTAGACGTTTGAATGGTTATACTTTAAAAAATCCCCCTCTTTCGCACAAGCGCAAATTATTCAACAGGGATATGAAGGAAATTCATGATGTTCGAAATAAAACATTTAAAAACGCTGACAACTCTTGCCAAGACAGGGAATATTCGTAAAGCTGCTGAAGAATTATTTAGCAGCCAATCGGCTTTGTCGCATCAAATAAAGGACTTAGAGCAACGTTTAAATACCTCGTTATTTATTCGTAATACCTCACCCGTTGAATTTACCGCAGCAGGAAAACTACTGCTTAACCTTGGTAAAGAATTATTACCTAAAATTAACGAGGTAAATAATGCGTTAAAATCACCGTCATTAACTGTAAGGCCCTTAAAGATAGCCATCGCTTGCCATGCATGTTTTCAATGGTTGTTACCCGTAACAACCCATTTTTCACAGCAAAATAATAAAATAGAACTTGAATTTATTGATGAACCTTTTGAAATACATAAACATAAAAAGCAAAACAAAGATAAAATTGATATTCTGTTTACTGACGATAAGTTGCCAGAAGAAGACGCTATTTACCAAGAAATTGGTCAATTTGAAGTAATGGCTGTCTTACCGAATAGAGAAGCACCTAATCAGGAAGTATCGAATAAAAAACTATCTAATCAAGAAGCGCCTAATCTGCAACCATTAAAACTACAGGAACACCTTGCTGATGGGAAGAAAGGAACCATTCCCTATTTACTGCCCGAGCAATTTAGCCAATTTACGCTGCTCACTTACCCATTGCCACCTGAACAATTAGATATCTTTAAATTATTTTTAACGCCAGCAAAGTGTAAACCGAATAAGATAAAACAAGTGACTAATAGCCATGTCATGTTGCAAATGGTCTCTGCAAATATGGGTGTGGCCACTTTACCTGACTGGTTGGTCTCAAGCGTAACCCAACAATCATTCTTTCATTGTATACGCTTGGGTGAAATAGGTATTCATAAGAAGCTCTATGCTCGTTATGATAAAAATAGTAAACAGATAGATATGATAGAAAAACTTCTGCCTGAAGCTATCAGAGAGTTTGCTAACTTATATACCCGTTCCACTTGAAGATGCATAATTCAGCTAGAGCGGGTATATTATTTGAATAAACAATAAACTATTGAGGTAAACCATGTGGCATCAAACTGAACTAATGCTGAAAGCTAGAAAGCGTGGTTTTCACTTAATCACCGATGAAATACTAAGCCAACTGACTAAACTAAATAAGGTTAACTGTGGAATTCTTCACCTTTTTATAAAACATAGTTCCGCTTCCATTACACTTAATGAAAATGCCGACCCTACGGTTCGCTCAGACATGGAAGCACACTTTAATCACTTTGTTCCTGAACGAGCACCTTATTATCAACATACCTATGAAGGTGATGACGATATGCCTGCCCATATAAAAGCAAGCCTACTTGGTAATAGCCTTAGTTTACCGATTAGCCAAGGGCAGTTAAATATAGGCATTTGGCAAGGAATATATTTAGGTGAGCATAGAAACCATGCAGGAAGCCGCACGATTGTCGCTACCATCAATGGTGAATAAACAGATAATGATTGTAAATAACCTCAGCTCGGCTTAATAAATCGTCCTATAGTGGCTATTTTTACTAACTTCTTCGTTAAATTCACTTGCGATAGACTAGCTATTGACGCGTAAATTTGCCTTGAATTAAGAAAAACCATCTCACTATAGAGTATTAAACCATGAATTTCAAATAGTTATGGTATCTCAAACCGAATTTAGATTAAATAGGATAGAGCTCTAATTTACTAGAGTACATGTGATAATACTATTCAGCTTTAAATTGTATGGTTCAAGTTAAAGGAAAAAGCACGGAGTTGATGACTATCAATGAGTACTTTTGACGCCTAAATTGGACCATACAATAACAAGATGAATATGTATTCGACTAATCCTCTTCTAGTACATGCGGCCCAGCATAATTATCAAAACGAGAAAATTGTCCTTGGAATGTTAACGGTACGCGGCCAATCGGTCCATTACGCTGCTTACCAATAATGATTTCAGCCATGCCTTTAAATTCACTATCATCGTGATAAACTTCATCGCGATAAATAAACATAATTAAATCGGCATCTTGCTCAATAGCACCTGACTCACGTAAATCTGAGTTAATTGGGCGTTTATCAGAGCGTTGTTCCAAACCACGGTTAAGCTGAGAAAGTGCTACTACAGGTACTTTCAACTCTTTCGCTAATGCTTTTAATGACCGTGAAATTTCAGATATTTCTAAGGTACGATTATCAGAGAATTGTGGTGCACGCATTAGTTGTAAGTAATCAATCATGATCATAGAAATACCACCATGATCGCGATGAATACGCCTTGCTCTTGAACGTACTTCTGTTGGCGTTAGTCCTGCGGCGTCATCAATAAACATTTTACCATTTTCGATTAATAAACCCATGGTAGAAGACAATCGAGCCCAATCTTCATCATCTAATTGACCTGTACGAATTTTAGTTTGATCAATTCGACCTAAAGACGCTAACATCCGCATCATGATTTGATCCGCTGGCATCTCTAAACTAAAAATTAATGCCGGATATTCTTGCGTCATTGCAGCATGTTCTGCCAAGTTCATCGCAAACGTGGTTTTACCCATAGATGGACGCGCAGCAACAATAATTAAATCTGACTGCTGCAAACCCGCAGTCATTTTATCTAAATCAGTAAAACCACTAGGCACACCCGTTACACCACCGGTATCGGTGGAACAAAGCTTCTCAATTCTATCTACCGTTTTTTCTAAAACCGTATTAATACTTTCTGGACCTTCTGATTTACTGGCGCGTTTTTCAGCAATAGCAAATACTTTGGTTTCGGCAAAATCAAGTAATTCAGCACTACTGCGCCCTTGCGTGTCATATCCCGCTTCAGCAATTTCGTTCGCCACACTGATCATTTCACGTGTTACCGCACGCTCACGAACAATATCAGCATATGCTGTAATATTTGCCGCACTTGGCGTGTTCTTCATCATTTCAGCGAGATAAACAAAGCCACCCGCATCATCTAGCTTTTGATCGTTTTCTAATGCTTCTGACAAGGTGATTAAATCAACCGGTTCACCTAATTCAATTAAAGCGCCGATGGTTTCAAAAATTAGTCTATGTGAGCGACTATAAAAATCTTCCGCCACCGCTTTTTCAGAAACCCGATCCCAGGTTTCATTATCGAGTAATAAACCACCTAAAACTGATTGCTCAGCTTCAAGCGAATGTGGTGGAGTTTTTAACTCATCAATTTGCTTGTCTTGGATAAATTGCTTTTCTTTGGCAAATTTACCGAATTTTTTATCTGCCATTTACTTAGCCTTAACTTAAAGTGAGTGCGAGTGTGAGCTTGAAAAATTTTAGGATGGCTAATGTAGCAGAAATCAGGGTAAAAATAGAGAGCTAAACAAAGAAATAAAGTTAAAAAACAAAGTAAGCTTTACTCACACGGTAGAGCATTTAAAATCTTAATATTAATTTACAGTGCTAGCCTCAATTGCCCCACTCAATTGCCCCACTCAATTGCTGACATTAAGATGACAAAAAATGAACAAACAGCTTTGTTTTTACTAAAAAATCTCCAATTAGTTAATTTTAAACACAAAAACTATATTTTTTTTGCTTTTAACCTTTACATGAGTTTTAACTTGTTTATATTTGTAAAAGCTTTTAAGTAAATGACTTTGTTTAGCTTAATTTAATTGAACCTTTATCTAGTTCTTTTATTGCCAGCACTCTTCAATCCATTTGCTTTGGGCGCTATTTATGTAATAAGAAAACAGATCTATTATATAAATAGAAGTTAATAGGGTGTTAAAAAAACTTATTTCTGTTAATTGTATTTAACAGTTAAGTAAAAAACCTATTAAAAACCTATTAAAAACAAAAATAAACGCAACATTATTTTACATTTGCAAAAATATGTCGCATATTAACTTCAGCCCCCGTAGAAATTAATGGAATTTATGACTATGAAAAACTTAAACGCAATGAACAAAATGACTAACAAAGCCCAGAAAGGTTTTACTCTTATTGAATTGATGATTGTGGTAGCGATTATCGGTATTTTAGCCGCGGTGGCTTTACCTGCTTATCAGACATATATTAAAAAAGCTAAATTTTCTGAAGTTGTACTAGCAACATCTTCATTGAAAACACAAGTTGAGTTATGCGCTTTGGATAAATCCTCAATAACTGGCTGTACCGATGCTGCTGCAGGCTCAGGTTGGTCTATTGCTGCAGTTAGCGCTTCAGGTAAAATATCATCTGTTAAAACCACCAATGGTGTAATAATTGCTATAGCAGAAACTGGCAATGGCCTTAATGGCGAAAAAGTGACCATGACTCCTGTGTTTTCTACCACTACTGGTCAAACAGTCTGGACAAAAGCTTGTAGTGACACAACCCTTTGTTAGTTATAGTTTGTTAGTCATATAAAAAAGCTCCTACGGGAGCTTTTTTTTACCTGTTTATAAACCTCACTATTTACTTTCTTTGTAGTCGTTAAATCTCAACTAAATCTCCCCCCCCTTTTAAGAAATAAACAACTCCCATGAAATGACATAAAGAAAAATTTTGCTCTTTTAACCAAAATTACGTTAAACTAAAATTTGACGGGTTCATTGTTTTTATTCAAAAGGTTATGTTATAAAGCTATGAAAGGAAATCACCAACAATCAAGTGTTTTATCCGCTTTATCTAAAGAGCAGCTCATTCCCCTGACCAGCATTGATGATATTTGTGCCGATTATATTGGTAAAGATAAACCTTTTATTCGTTTTTTAGTTGAAGATAAACAATTTGACAGCAAAGAAATTGCCAGAGTTCTCTCTAATAATTTTGGTTACCCTTATATTCAGTTGACCAATATTGATACTAGTTTAGTACCTGAAGGCATTCGAAATGAAAAGCTAATCACCAAACATAATGCCTTACCGTTATTTTTACGGGGTAAAGTCTTGTTTGTCGCGATGTCAGATCCAACAAATATTGATGCCTTAGAAGAAATTCAATTTAATACTGGTTTTAGTACCGAGTTAATATTAACTGATGAAGATAGTTTACAGCTCTGTATAGAAAAAGTATTAGAAGATGAAAGTGATGCCCTTGATATTACTGATATTGACTCAGATGAACTTTCAGGCTTAGAAGTTCAAGAAGATAAAAAGGAAGATGATGCTAAGAGTGGTGAAGATGATGCGCCTATTGTAGTATTTATCAATAAAATTTTACTTGATGCGATAAAAAAAGGCGCTTCTGATTTACATTTTGAGCCTTATGAAAAGTCTTTTCGTATTCGTTTTCGTATTGACGGTATATTATCTGAAATTGCCCGTCCGCCAGTAAGTTTATCTTCACGTATGGCCGCTCGATTAAAGGTTATGTCAAGGCTTGATATTGCTGAGCGTCGTGTACCTCAAGATGGCCGAATAAAACTTGCGCTTTCTAAGAAAAAATCCATTGATTTTCGTGTTAGTACCTTACCTACCATGTGGGGGGAAAAAATAGTAATGCGTATTCTTGACTCCTCTAGCGCTATGTTAGGTATTGACATGCTAGGCTATGAGCCAGAACAAAAAAAAATTTACATGGAGGCTCTAGAGCAACCTCAAGGAATGATTTTAGTAACGGGTCCTACCGGCTCGGGGAAAACAGTTTCCTTATATACAGGTTTAAATATTTTAAACACCCAAGAGCGTAATATCTCTACCGCAGAAGATCCGGTAGAAATTAACCTTGAAGGTATTAACCAAGTTCAAATTAACAATCGGGCTGGTTTAACTTTTCCTAGTGCACTACGCTCTTTTTTACGGCAAGATCCCGACATTGTTATGGTAGGTGAAATTCGTGATCTAGAAACCGCAGAAATAGCAATAAAAGCAGCACAAACTGGTCATTTAGTGCTATCTACTTTGCATACTAATTCTGCCGCTGAAACGCTTACTCGTTTACTTAATATGGGCGTACCTTCATACAACGTTGCCAGCTCTGTTACCATTATAATTGCTCAACGTTTAGCAAGGCGTTTATGTCCGAAATGTAAAGTTGAAGAAGCATTAACTGAAGGCCAATTAGCTGAGCAAGGTTTTCCCCGTGATAAGCTTAGTGAAATAAAGTTATTTACAGCCGTAGGTTGTGAGCAATGCACTAGTGGCTATAAAGGCCGAGTAGGTATTTACGAAGTGATAAAAATCAGTCCAACAATAGCATCTATTATTATGGAAGGTGGTAACTCGCTCGACATATCTAAACAATGTCAAATAGAAGGTTATAACAATTTACGCCAATCTGGATTAATAAAAGCGATGAGTGGTATGACAAGCCTTAAAGAAATTAATCGTGTAACCAGTGCTTAAATTCTTAAATTCTTAAATTCTAGCTAGGTGAAACTATGGCTTCAACAGTTGCAAAAAAGAAAACTTCCAAGGTTAAACCTTTAGACGTTTATACCTGGCAAGGGGTTAACCGTAAAGGTAAAAAAATTAATGGTGAGCTTTCTGCTAATAATGTTATTGAATTAAAAGCTCAATTGCGTAAACAGGGCATTACGCCAAGTAAAGTGAAAAAAAAAGCCAAACCTCTTTTTGGCATGGGCGGCGATAAGGCCATTACTCCTGGTGATATTGCAGTAATATCACGCCAAATAGCGACTATGTTGGGAGCAGGTGTTCCTTTAGTACAAACCATAGAGATGATTGGAAAAGGTCACAATAATGGTAATATGCAAAAGCTATTAACCGAAATTGGTAATAAACTTTCTTCAGGTATTCCCTTATCAGACTGTTTACGTGACCACCCTAGATATTTTGATGATCTCTATTGTGATTTAGTCGCTTCTGGAGAGCAATCTGGTTCATTAGAAACTATTTACGACAGAATCGCGACCTATAAAGAAAAGGGTGAGGCTTTAAAGGCTAAAATCAAAAAGGCTATGACTTACCCTGTTGCCGTATTAATCATTGCCAGTATTGTTACCTCTATATTATTAATTTTTGTTGTCCCTGTTTTCCAAGATATCTTTGCTAGTTTTGGTGCTGAATTGCCAGGTTTTACCTTATTTGTTATGGGTATATCTGATTTTATGGTCGCTTATTGGCACTTAGGCTTAGGTGCTATATTTGCTTTTGTCTTTTTATTTAAGCGTGCCCATAGAAATAGCCTAAAATTTAGAGATCAAGTAGATAAGCGAATACTAAAACTGCCTGTAATTGGTGATTTATTAGAAAAAGCCGCTGTTGCACGTTATGCCCGTACTTTATCGACAACTTTCGCCGCGGGTGTGCCGTTAATTGATGCCCTAGAATCTGCTGCTGGCGCATCAGGTAATGCGGTATTTAGAGATGCTATTCTTGAGGTCCGTGCTGAAGTCACCTCTGGTATGCAAATGAACTTAGCCATGCGTAATTGCAATATATTTCCTGATATGGTTATTCAAATGGTGGCTATTGGTGAAGAGTCTGGCGCAGTTGATGAGATGCTGTCTAAAGTGGCCAATGTCTATGAAGCTGAAGTAGATAATGCCGTTGACAATTTAACCGCCTTGTTAGAGCCTATGATTATGTCAGTACTTGGTATAGTGATTGGTGGATTAATCATTGCAATGTATTTACCTATCTTCCAAATTGGCGCCATTGTATAAGCCAGTGGTCGATTTCTAAAAGTTCCTGAGTCAAAACACCTCAGGATTTTATATATGTGTTAAATGAGTAGTTTATGTTTGAGCAAACCCTAGTTTTTTTTCAGCACTCCCCTACCGCTTTTAATATCTTTGTGGTGATTTTTTCTCTGATTATTGGTAGTTTTTTAAATGTAGTGATCTATCGTATACCAAAAATGATGCATAATAATTGGTACCTTGAGTGCCGTGAATTTTTAGCTGATGAACTTAGCAACATTCCCGCGAAAAAAATTACTGAGCTCACCTTATCGAAGCCTGATTCAACTTGTCCAAAATGTCAGCATAAAATTCGCTTTTATGAAAATATTCCCGTCATTAGTTGGTTATTTCTACGCGGTAAATGTGGCCAGTGTAAAAACAGTATTTCCATTCGTTATCCCTTAGTTGAAGCGACAACAGCACTATTGAGTTTAATCATAGCCAACCAATTTGGTGTTTCTTTTGAAACCCTGCTATTACTGATACTCACTTGGGGTTTAGTCTGTTTAACACTTATCGACTTGGATCATATGTTACTGCCAGATCAAATTGTTATGCCACTTTTGTGGTTAGGGTTATTGATTAATATTACCGGTACATTCGTACCGCTTAGCGATGCGGTGATAGGCGCTGCTGTTGGTTATATGAGCCTATTTAGCGTATTTTGGCTGTTTAAGTTATTAACAGGTAAGGAAGGAATGGGCCATGGCGATTTCAAGCTATTTGCTTTATTCGGAGCTTGGCTAGGTTGGCAATTACTGCCTATTCTTATTTTAATGGCTTCCGTTGTTGGTGCAATTATAGGCATCTCATTAATGCTATTTAAAAACCATAAACGTGAGCAAGCCATTCCGTTTGGCCCCTATTTAGCTGTAGCAGGTTGGATCACGCTATTGTGGGGTGAAGGAATTTGGTCATGGTATCTTATTCAAATTAGTTAAAGGCTGTTAAAAGTAATCATGTCTAATTTTATTATTGGTTTAACCGGGGGTATTGGCAGCGGAAAAACAACCGTTGCTAACCTCTTTGCTGAGCATGATATAGCAATTATTGATGCTGATATTGTTGCCCGAGATGTTGTTTCGATAGGCAGTCCTGCTCTTACTCATATAAGTACCCACTTCAGTGCAGACTTCATTCAAGCCGATGGTCAACTTGACCGAGCATTACTTCGCAAGCAGATATTTAGTAATGAAGCCGATAAATTATGGTTAAATAACCTTCTTCATCCCCTGATTAGAGTTCAGCTCATTGAGCAATTAAAAGCGGCACAAAGTACTTACTGCTTGTTAGTTGCTCCGCTATTAATTGAAAATAATTTAACCTCGTTAGTCAATCGTGTTCTCGTGATAGATGTCAGTGAAACAACCCAAATTAGCAGAACGACTACACGTGATAATAATAGTGTGGAGCAAGTTCAAGCCATAATCGCGAGTCAAGCAAGTAGAAAAGTTAAACAAGACCATGCGGATGATCTGTTGAATAATGAGAGTTCTTCTTTGAAAGCGGTAAAGGATGCGGTGGATAAGTTACATAACAGCTATTTAACCATGTCATCCAAACACGCATAGATCTATTAGCTAGATAACTCAAAGTACGGAATACGTAGGGAAATCGTTTAGCTATACCCATATATAAAATAAACGACAAATTATTCGCCATTTTAATTCTCTATGGTTACTATAGCGTCAAGAAAGTACATAATGACATTTAAAGTTTCTGCATGACGACAATATTATATGAACATCCGCTTAATGAGCGTATTCGTAATTATCTAAAACTTGAGCAATTTTTTGTTCAAGTTTACACTTGTGTCAATGCAGATATACATACTCACCATCAAGTATTTTTTAATGCCTTATTTGCCATTATCGACACATTGGAACGTAGTGATATCAAAGGCGAGTTAATTAAAGACTTAGAAAAATTACAACAAAATTTGGTGGTATGGTCTCAAGCACCAGACATTGATAGTAGCGCTCTGGAAAGCAATTTGCGTGAAACAGTGGCATTAACCTGTCAGTTGAAAGCTAATAACCAAACTTGGTATCAGCTTAAAGAGAACAAATTACTTGCTGGTTTAAAACAACGCTTTGCTATTCAAGGTGGTAATTCAAGTTTTGACCTGCCACAGTTACAATTTTGGCTTCATCAACCAACTGAACAAGTGACATCCCAAATAAATCACTGGTTATCATTGCTAGCCTATATAGAAAACTCACTTGCTTTAGTACTTAAATTTATTCGGCTACGTGCAGAGTTTCAGTGTATAGAAACTGAAAGTGGCTTCTTCCAAGATAGCGGTGAAGGTTTACTGTTATTACGCATTAAAGTGGCTCAGTGTGCTCAGTATTATCCAACTATAAGCGGTAATAAATTTCGTTATTCTATTCGCTTTATGCTGCCGTGTGAGAAAAGTGGTCGACGGTATTCAAACCAAGTAACTAAATTTCAACTGGCTCGTTGTTAGCTAGTTTCCATCAATAATTAGTGTGATTGAGAAAATAACGTTATAATAATGATTATTGTTACTTATTAATTTTGATAAAGATATGACCTTAGAAGTTTCCTGCCCTAATTGTGAAAAAAAAGTAACTTGGTGTAAAGAAAGTGAATTCAGACCTTTTTGCAGTAAGCGTTGTCAATTAATTGATCTAGGTGAATGGGCTGATGAAGGCCATAAAATATCACAGCCAATTCAAAGTGAAACGCCATTAACTGAAGAAATGCTTGATGCATTAGAAGATGAGTTTTTATTAAATAATAAGTTTTTTGTTGAGCCTGAATAGGAATTCAGTTACGGGTAAGAAAAGTTACGAGTGTTGAGATACAAGTTTGGCAATTATCGCCTCATTAGCTTTTGGAAAATCTAAGTTATGCAATTCTTCAAGAGCAAACCAGCTTTGCTCTTGTCCTTCTTGAGCATTCGGCTCGCCAATATAATTATCAACAACAAACACCTCTAAACATACTTTTTTATCGCCATAATCGTGATTAATAATAATCAGTGGCTGACAACTTAATACTTCAATATTAACTTCTTCTTTTAGCTCTCTAGCAAGCGCTTGAGCAATGGTTTCACCTTTTTCCACCTTACCACCAGGAAACTCCCACTTATCGCCTTGATGAGCATTATTAAGGCGCTTAGTAAGAAAACATTGTGTTTGATGGTATTCATTGGTTGACGTAATAACACCAACAGCAACGTGGACAGGTTTAGGCATATAGAATGAGCATCTAGTTAATAGTAACGAGTAACGAAGAAAAATAAATTTTACAAGTTACGAGTAGAAAAAAATACGAGTTTATAAGTATCTACTAAGCATAATGCTATTCGAAACTCTTAAACTCGCTACTCGATGCTTATTTAAGTCAATTTACCATGACATTGCTTGTATTTTTTACCAGAGCCACAAGGACAAGGTTCATTACGACCAACGCGTGGCATTGCAGGTTTCTCATCAATACTAGCAGCAGTTTTATGCTGAAATTCTTTTGGTGTTTCTGACTTTCTGTGTTGCTCTTCTACTGCTTCTACGTCAGATTCTGCTTGAATTTGAACTTTAGATAAAATACCAACAACATCATATTTTAGGTTATCTAACATTTCTGTAAATAACTCAAAAGATTCACGTTTATATTCTTGTTTAGGATTTTTCTGCGCATGAGCACGTAAACCAATGCCCTGACGTAAATGATCCATGGCTGCTAAATGCTCTTTCCAATGAGAATCTAAACTTTGCAACATGACTGCTTTTTCGAATTGGCGTAATACATCAGCGCCAGCCATCTCTTCTTTATCTTTATAGGCCTGCTCAAAGTCAGCAATGATTTTTTCACGTAAAGTCTCTTCATGGAGACTTTTATCTTCCTCAAGCCACTTTGCCACAGGTAAATCAGTATTAAACTCACCTTTAAGTTGCTCTTCTAGACCGGTAACATTCCACATTTCAACTAATGATTGCGGTGGAATATGTTGATCAATAATACCCGTGATAACATCACTACGAATAGCATTAACAACTTCACCTATCTCAGCTTCATCAAGTAATTCATTACGTTGCTCGTAAATAACACCACGCTGATCATTTGCCACATCATCATATTCTAATAATTGTTTACGCATATCGAAGTTACGACCTTCAACTTTGCGTTGAGCATTTTCAATGCTGCGAGTCACCCATGGATGTTCAATTGCTTCACCATGTTCCATACCTAATTTACGCATCATATTTGAAATACGTTCAGAGGCAAAGATACGCATCAATGAATCTTCCATCGATAGATAAAAACGTGTTTCACCAGCATCACCTTGACGCCCAGAGCGGCCACGAAGCTGGTTATCGATACGGCGAGATTCATGACGTTCTGTCGCCACTATTTTCAAGCCACCTAGCTCAAGCACACGTTCATGATCAATTTTCCACTGTGCTTTAAATTTTTCGATTTGCTCTTCAGTAGGCTGCTTGTTTCCTTTAGCTAAAGAAGCAACCCCAGCATCTAAATTACCACCAAGTACAATATCAGTACCACGACCAGCCATATTAGTCGCAATGGTTACAGCACCTTCTTTACCTGCATCAGCAACAATTTGAGCTTCTTGCTCATGGAATTTTGCATTAAGTACTTTATGCTTAATTTTAGCCTTCTTCAAAAACCCAGATAAAAGCTCTGATGTTTCAATAGTGATTGTACCAACTAATACAGGCTGACCACGTTCAACACAATCTTTAATATCCTCTAATATTGCTTCAAATTTTTCTTCCGTTGTTAGGTAGATCAAATCAGGAAGGTCTTTACGAATCATTGGCTGATTAGTCGGAATTATAACCGTTTCTAAACCATATATATGTTGAAATTCAAATGCTTCAGTATCAGCTGTACCAGTCATGCCTGACAATTTCTCATATATTCTAAAGAAATTTTGAAAGGTAATTGAAGCAAGGGTTTGGTTTTCATTTTGAATAGTCACACGCTCTTTGGCTTCTATCGCTTGATGTAAGCCTTCAGACCAACGACGACCTTCCATAGTTCGACCAGTGTGTTCATCAACAATAACTATATCATTGCCTTTTACGATGTAATCCACATCTTTAACGAATAATTTATGGGCGCGTAACGCTGCCATAACATGATGTAACAAGGTAATGTTTGACGCAGAGAATAAAGTTTCACCTTCTTGCAACAATTCTTTTTCACGCAGAATATTTTCAATAAGAATTTGACCACGCTCAGTTAAATAAACCTGCTTGGCTTTTTCATCAACGGTATAATCACCTTCAACGAAACCTTCTGATTGACCTGTATCTTGATCTTTATCTTCTTCGCTTTGTACTTCAAGTGTGGGCACGATGAGATCAATTGCTTTATATAACTCTGAACTATCTTCGGCTTGTCCTGATATAACAAGAGGAGTACGCGCTTCATCAATTAAAATTGAATCAACCTCATCTACAATAGCAAAGTTTAATTTTTTCTGAGCACGCTCTTCAGATGAAAACACCATATTATCGCGTAAATAATCGAAACCAAATTCGTTATTAGTACCGTAAGTAACATCTGCTTGATAAGCCGCTTGCTTATCCTGTGGTGACATACCAGCTATATTGCAACCAACAGTCATATCTAAAAAGGTAAATAATGGGCGAATCCAATCGGCATCGCGAGTTGCCAAATAATCATTAACGGTAATAACATGAACACCGTCACCAGTTAAGGCATTTAAATAAGAAGGTAAGGTTGCCGTAAGCGTTTTACCTTCACCGGTGCGCATTTCAGCAATTTTACCGTCATTTAACACCATACCGCCGATCATTTGCACGTCAAAATGGCGCATACCAAAAACACGTTTACTGGCTTCACGAACAACAGCAAATGCTTCAGGTAATATTTGTTCTAATGTTTCATTATTGGCTAAACGCTCTTTGAATTCAGCTGTTTTTGCTTTTAATTCATCGTCACTTAGTGCTTCTAAAATCGGCTCTAATGCAGTTATTTTTTTTACTTCTTTGCCCATTTGTTTTAATAATCTATCGTTACGACTACCAAACATTTTTGTTAACAATTTTACAAACATCTTATTTAACCATTTTGTGATATTTAGCAGGCAAAACTATTTTGCATACCGTGTGAATATTATTATAAATTTTTACTATTATTTATATGCTTAGATTACAATTTCATTCTTCTGAAGCGCTGCCACTCCGTCGACTATTTTGCTTTTCGATAGACAAATTTAATAGGGTCAATTTGTCTATCGTTCCGCAAAATCTCATAATGTACATGAGGTCCAGTTGACCGTCCGGTACTACCCATACGAGCTATTACTTGTCCTTTACTTACTACTTCACCAACATTAACCAATAACTTTTTATTATGCCCGTAACGTGTTTTTAAACCATCACCATGATTAATTTCTATCAATAGACCATAGCCATACCGGTCTTCGGCCCAACTAACAATACCTGACGCGGTAGCTATGATTTCGCCATCTTCCTTTCCCGCAAAATCAATGCCTTTGTGCATTGAAGCTCGACCATTAAAGGGATCTTTACGTATGCCAAAATAAGAAGATAACCAACCTTTAGTGATAGGCCGACCAGATAAATATCGTGTATTCTCTATATGGTGACCTAATGTTAAAGATTCAAGTATATTTAACTGATTTTCTTTATGATTTAATGACTTTTCTAATTGCGTAATTTCTAATAGTAATTGTGAAAAGGGCTTTCTACTTAAATCACCAATTGCTCGAGAAGGACCACCACTTGGTGGCAATTTTTGCAAATTAAACTCTTGCTCTGGGATATTGGCATTAGCCGCTAAACGACCACCTAAAGCATTTAAGCGCAGTACATGACTTTGTAATTCAGCCAACTTCATTGTTAATGCAGTTAATTTTTGTTTTTTTAATTCAACATTCTTTAATTCAGTTGCGGTAATATCTGTTTGTTGATTAGAAATAACCGTACTTTCTCTCGCCAAATAATCAACATTACTAATAGGTTGTTCATTCGTAGACAAAACTAAATGAACAATAACACCTGAAATCAAGGCAAAAAACATCACAGCAGAAAGCCAATGCAGCTTATTTAAGCGCATTGAAAATCTTACATTCTTTCCTCTGTACAGTAGTGTTAAACTCATCTTTATTTCTTACTATTTTTTTTAAAACTTACAGCAGTTCAAAATTTAGGCTAATAACTATGGCGCGAAGACCAAAAGTTCCCAAAGATATGTCAACGCTATTCAATTCGACGACTGGCACTTTGGCACAAATTCAAGCAAAAACCAACTCTTTGAGTTCATTGTCTGACATTGTACGACAAATATGCCCTGACCTACCAGAGGATGCGTTCAATATTGCTAATTTTGTTCAATCGACTTTAATCATTGAGGTAAAGTCGCCTGTTTGGGGGCAGCGGTTGCAATTCGAACGTAATAATATATGCCGACAACTCATTAAAGAAACCCAAGGGAAGTTTACAAAAATAGAGATTAAAGTGAACCCTCAAGGTCACCGACAACCTCCTAATCAGAACACCTATGAATATAAAGAATCAGTTTGCAATAAAGCCTCTGTGCAAAATATTTCGACTCATACGGCTTCACAGTTATTAGATATTGCCGAAAAGGCGCCTAAAGGTTTAAAAGAAAAATTACAAAGACTAGCGGCTAATGCGAATAAACGAAACCGCTAAGCTCAAATGTCCTTTCATATTCTACGAGTACTAATTATCGTTCACCCTCTTTCACGTCCTGTGACCGCGATATACCGTTCATCCTGAACATAAAAAACCGAGTCAGTACTCGGTTTTTTTAATAAAAGAGGTGCTAGCAATCAAAAAGCTGCAGCATTAACTTCTTGGTACTCTATAGGAGAGGATACTTTATCTGCTTCATATGTAACCCATTCCCATGAATCTTTTTGTTTAAATACTTCTCTTAATAATATGTTGTTCAAGCCATGGCCGGATTTAAAAGCATTTAATTCACCTAATATACTTGCACTGCCCATATACAGATCGCCAATAGCATCAAGTATTTTATGTTTCACAAATTCATCATCGTAGCGTAATTCATTTTTATTCAACATACGATATTCATCAAGCACTATCGCATTTTCCAAACTACCACCCAAAGCAAGATTATGAGAACGGAGGAAATCAATATCTTTCATAAAACCAAAAGTACGAGCTCTGCTGATCTCTTTAATGAATGAACAACTAGAAAAATCCATACTCATCGTTTGACAAGTATTTGCAATAACAGGGTGATCAAATTCAATAGCAAAGTTGACTCTAAAACCTTCATAAGGCAGTAACTCTGCCCACTTATCACCTTCTTCAACACGAATTGCTTTCTTTATACGGAGAAAACGTTTGGCTACATTTTGTGTTTCAATACCAACAGACTGAATCAAGTAAACAAAAGGTAAAGCACTGCCATCCATGATAGGTATTTCAGGCGCATCAACATCAATAATTAAATTATCAATACCTAAGCCAGCTACCGCAGATAACAAATGTTCAACTGTGGAAATTTTTACCGATTGCTCGTTAACTAAACAGGTACATAAGGTTGTTTCACCCACAGCTTCAGGCGTCGCTTTAATATCGACCACAGGGTCAAGATCAACACGACGAAAGACAATACCGGTGTTTGCTGGTGCAGGACGGAGAGTAACCTGTACCTTTTCACCTTTATGTAATCCAACACCTACGGTTGAAACGCTTGTTTTTAGTGTACGTTGCTTAATCATATTAGCCTCGCTTTTTAACTTATATCATTGCCATTCGCTTTTGCCAGTTCCATTTAATAATGAAAAATGACCAGAGCAAACTACCTAAATTGATAGGTATGCTTTTTTCGCTGACGTAATATAACAAAAATATGCAATAAAATCAAAAATGACTACTTATTACCATCGTTACTTTACACCTAACAACTAATTATCGACCAGTATCAATTGGTAATATCAATCGAGTAATTGGTAACTAATCATGAGTTACTAATCAGCTTGTTTACGTAAAAATGCAGGGATATCTAAATAGTTGTCTAAATCTGCATGCGCTACTTTTTGAACATTACTATCTGTCATTACTATCGGCTCTGCAGCTGTATCTACTTGTGGTGCTGCTGGCGTATAATCACCACCAACAACTCTTGGCTCAACCATAGGTACTGGATTAACAAGTGTAATATCTGGCTTAATTTCTGCACCGATACCTGTAGCAACAACAGTAACGCGAAGCTCTTCTGTCATTTCAGGATCAATTACCGCACCAACAACAACGGTAGCATTTTCACTGGCAAATGCTTTCACCGCATTACCAACAGTTTCAAACTCATCAATGCTAATATCCATACCGGCAGTAATATTAACTAAAATACCGCGTGCTCCGGCTAAGTCAACATCTTCAAGTAACGGACTAGAAATTGCGGACTCTGCAGCTTCTTCCGCACGGTCTTCACCTGATGCAATACCCGAGCCCATCATAGCAGTACCCATTTCTGACATTACTGTACGTACATCAGCAAAATCGACGTTAATTAAACCTGGACGAGTAATTAGCTCAGCAATACCTTGAACCGCACCTAATAAAACGTTATTTGCTGCTTTAAAAGCATCTAATAAACTTGTTCCTGGACCAAGTACTTTTAACAGTTTCTCATTAGGAATAGTAATTAATGAATCTACACTATTAGCTAAAGCCTCAATACCTTGATCAGCATAACTCATGCGCTTTTTACCTTCGAATGGAAAAGGTTTAGTTACCACAGCAACTGTTAAAATCCCCATTTCTTTCGCTATTTCAGCTACGACAGGTGCAGCACCTGTACCTGTCCCCCCCCCCATACCTGCGGCGATAAAGATCATATCGGCACCATCAAGCGTTTGCATAATAGTTTCACGATCTTCTTCTGCTGCTTGACGACCTATATTAGGGTTAGCGCCTGCACCTAAACCTTTTGTTACATCAGCACCTAGTTGCAAAGTAACATTGGCAGATGAATTACGTAGCGCTTGAGAATCGGTATTTGCCGTAATAAACTCTACACCTTCAATGGTTTGGCTTACCATATGTTCTACAGCGTTACCGCCGCCACCACCAACACCAATGACTTTTATTACCGCTTCTTCGTTATGGTCTTCCATTAATTCAAACATTTTTCTCTCTCCGTTTTAATTAAATTTGCCAGAATAAATTCTGACCTATATAAATTCTTTTTATCTAACATTGTTATTTAAACAAGTTAAAATTCACCTTTAAACCAAGCATGTAACCTTGACCACAGCCCTGTAACCCCTGCCGATTTTTGATTTTCTTTAGTGCCTGACTGATGCGTTTGCATACCGTAATGCAATAGGCCAACAACCGTGGCATAGCTTGGATCATCTACATATTCATTTAGACCTTGCACGGCTAACGGTGAAGCTATTCGTACCGGCATTTGAAATACTTCTTCGGCAAACTCCACCACACCTTCCATTTTTGCTGTACCTCCGGTTAACACATAACCGGCAGCAATTTGATCTTCTAAGCCTGCTTCGCGGACTTCTTCTTGAATTAATTCAAATAATTCCTGATATCTTGGCTCAACCACTTCAGATAAAGTATGGCGCGACATACTACGAGCAGGGCGACCACCAACACTGGGGACTTCAATACTTTCTTCCATACTAACTAAATGTCTTAAGGCGCATGCATATTGCACTTTAATATCTTCAGCATGGTTTAACGGCGTACGGAATATTTTAGCTATATCACTAGTGACTTGATTTCCCGCAACAGGAATAACCGCGGTATGACGAAGAGCGCCACCGGTGAATATCGATATATCCATCGTACCTGCGCCCATATCAATCACACAAATACCTAGCTCTTTCTCATCATCGGTTAATATCGAGTAGCTTGAAGCTAATGAAGAAAAAATCAATTGATCGGCACTTAAGTTGCAACGCTCAACACATTTAACTAAATTTTTAGCCATGTCATTAGCACAGGTAACAATATGTACTTTAGCTTCCATACGCACACCCGACATGCCTATAGGACTTTTTATACCATCTTGACAGTCGATGCTAAATTCTTGCGGTAATACATGTAACATACGTCGTTCAGCTGAAATTGGTACGCTGCGTGCTGTATGAATAACATTATCAACATCTTCTTGGGTGACTTCTTTGTCGTTAATGGGCACCATGCCATTTTCATTCTGGCAACTGATA